>ENA-OQNJ01000016-OQNJ01000016.1-human-gut-metagenome-genome-assembly--contig:-NODE-16-length-39184-cov-3.262155_pt1 | contig 39184 bp, 40 predicted proteins | sample MGYA00242630_ERZ504882 | MGnify/ENA primary metagenome ERZ504882 (study PRJEB26092, sample SAMD00036408) | human gut metagenome | host: Homo sapiens | study: EMG produced TPA metagenomics assembly of... | reverse complement strand
CGCCGGTCATCGGCAGCCAGGCGAGATTCAACGTCTTACGCAGTGCATCGTTCATGCGTAGCTGCTGCATCACATCCGTCAACTCGGCCTGTTCCGGCTCGTAATCAAGCTTGTCCACATAACGGTTGCGCATGGCGATCAGCATGCTGTGTACGAAGGTTTCGCGTGCTTTGTTGTGTTGCTGTCGCGTGCGCTTGGCATCGGTGATGGCCTGCTCGATATCCGTGCGCACGATGGGCACAGTGAATCCGTTGATGCGAATCGACGGCAACTGTGAAGGAACACGTTCCCTTGCTGCGACGGCGTTGGCGATGGCCTTGGCCATGCGTCGGTCGCCCTTGAGTTTTGCCGCGAACGGATCATCATGCGCTGTCGCGACTACGCCGGGAATGAGATCGGCGATGGTGCGGCTGACCACTCCGGTCTCGCCAAGGGAGGGTAGCACCTGGTCGATGTAGTGCAGGAACGTGGAGCTCGGGCCGACTACCAGCACACCGGAACGTTCGAGCATTCTTCGATGAGTGTAGAGCAGATATGCCGCGCGATGCAGGGCGACGGCGGTTTTGCCGGTACCCGGACCGCCCTGTACCACCACGGCCTGATTGAGGTCCGCACGGATGATACGGTCCTGTTCGGCTTGGATGGTGGCCACGATGTCGGTCATCTTGCCAGTGCGTTTGGCGTTCAATGATGCAAGCAGCGCGCCTTCACCGGTTAGCGTGCCGTCCGAGGACGCTTGACCCACTTGGTCGGAATGCACATCGAGTACTTCATCTTCGACGCCGACCACTTCACGGAAACTCAGCGTGATATGGCGACGCATCACGATATCGCCATGATGCGAAGGCGTCGCCTCATAGAATGGGCGTGCCGCGTCGGCTCGCCAATCGGTGAGGATCGGCTCATGGTGCTCGTCGGACAATCCGATGCGACCGATGTACCGGTGCGCGCCGTGAACATCATCAAGCCTGCCGAACACCAGACGGTCTTCGACCGCACGCAACTGGGTGAGACGGTCCTCGTACATGGTGGCGAAAGAGTCGCGTTCGGTGCGTTGCGTGGGCGAACCGTGCGAGCCAGCTGCGCGCACGGTGTCGAGACGGGCGCGAGCTTGAGCCCGTAGGTCGTCCAAGCGACCATACGCACGGCTGACGGCCTGTTGTTCTTCACGCAACTGGGCGGAATAACTCGACATCTACAATCCCTTCCTCACAAAACTTAGGCACTCCAATGTACCCCGAGGCTTCTACGAAAACGTTATTGCCAAGCGAAAAAAGTGATGTTTCTAGGACAGGATGACGAATGAATTTCGATGGAGTTTGTTCATTGTGGGGAGAAACATACTTTTATTTGCTGTTTTTCCATTTATGTGGGGATTTATGGTGACCCGTGGGGTAGAGTGGGGAAAGAGTCTTGGGCCTGAGGTGTTTCTGTGTGTTGAATAAGGAGGTGTGGTGATGGTTCAAAGCGTTGAAACCACGCCATTCTCCGAGGACGATGCAATGCAGGCGGGCAGCATGATGGCGGGATTGCCGCCATTGCTGCTGGGAACATACACTCCAAAAATCGACGCCAAAGGACGCATGGCACTGCCTGCGAAATTTCGCAGTCAATTGGGATCGGGCATGGTGATGGCCAGAGGTCAGGAACGCTGCGTTTACCTGCTGCCCCAATCGGAATTTCGCCGGATCGCGTTGCAGATTCAGCGCACATCCATGGGCAACAAGGCCGCGCGCGACTATTTGCGCGTATTTCTTTCCGGTGCCGTTGACCAGGAGCCGGACAAGCAAGGACGTGTGCTCGTGCCGCAGATGTTGCGCGATTACGCGAATTTGGAAAGCGACATTGTGGTGATTGGTGTGGGAACCCGAGCGGAGATTTGGAATAAGCAGGCATGGGAGGATTAGTCTCGCCGAAAAGGAGCAGGGATATTCCGATATTGCCGATGACGTATTACCGGCGGTGGAATTCTGATGACAGATGTGACAACGATTCATCAGCCAGTGTTGCTGCGTGACTGCGTGGATCTGGTGGCGCCTGCATTGGCGAATCCGGGGTCGATCGCCGTGGATTGCACGCTTGGCTTGGCCGGGCATTCCACGGCATTCCTTAAAGCGAGCCCGCATGCTCGCCTGATTGGCATCGACCGAGACACTGAGGCCCTTGCGCTTGCCACGCAGCGAATGCAGATGGAAGGACTTGCCGATCGCTTCATACCTGTGCATGCCGCATTCGACGATTTCGCGCAAGTGCTTGATGATCAGGGAATCGATCAAGTGAATGCCGTGTTCATGGATTTGGGATTGTCAAGTCTGCAGATCGATGAGACGGAGCGGGGATTCTCGTATTCCCACGATGCGCCTTTGGACATGCGTATGGACGTGACCCAGCCATTGACCGCTGAGCAGGTGCTTGCCGATTATTCGTTTGCTGATTTAGCGCGCATTTTCCGTACGTATGGTGAAGAACGTTTCTCCAAGCAGATCGCCCGTGCAATCGTGCGTAGGCGTGAGATCGAGCCGTTGACCACATCAGGGCAGCTTAACCGTCTTGTGGATGAGGTTGTGCCGCAGGCGCACCGTCCTGCAGGAAATCCTGCCAAACGAGTGTTCCAAGCGCTGCGTATCGAAGTCAATGGTGAGCTCGACAAATTGGCGGGGACATTGCCCCAGATCGCCAACCATCTCGCGGTGGGAGGGCGTTTGGTGGTGGAGTCGTACCATTCGCTGGAAGACAAAACCGTCAAAACATTCATGAATCAAGGTCTGAAAGCTGACGTGCCTGCGGACATGCCGGTAATTCCGCCGGATATGATGCCGTTCTTCAAGGAACTCACGCGAGGCGCTATCAAAGCTGGCGACGAGGAAATCGCCATGAATCCGAGGTCGGCTTCCGTACGATTGCGTGCAGTGGAACTGACCAGACCGATTCCCGAACGCTGGCGAAAACGATTCGAACAGGGCAATGACTACGCAAGCATGAAACGACAAGGAAGGAGGGGCTGAACGTGTCCGCATCAAGAACGATCGCATCAAACGCGGCTCCCGCAGGACGTCGGGACCAAAACGAAACCGCAGGCACCACTCGCCCTGAATTGCATGTCGTCAAAGGATCACGTGCCGAAGGCAATGGTGTCAAGCGGGGAGTCGAACAGCTTATCACATGGACTCGCACCAGAAGCACCCCATTGCTGCATTTGGTCATTGCTGTCGTTTTCCTTGGAGTCTGCCTTATGGGATCCTTGATGCTACGTACCCAAATGGTGCAACATTCCTTCGAAGCGAACCAGATTGAGTCGAACATCACCCGTTTGACGCAAGACGTGGAAGATGACCAGACCAAGCTTGACGAGCTTGAAGCCTCGTTGCCAAGCAAAGCCGAGGAAATGGGTATGGTGCCTCAAAAAGGTGCCTTGACGATTGATCTGAATGGCTATCAGCCAAGCGGAGACGACGTTCAGTGAATCCTTTTCGCAGCACGTCCGCGCGTTTCCATAAGAAGCTGCTTACAAAAACCATGGCCATCGGCGTCATTCTGGCGCTGATGGGCACGGCATGCCTTATCCAATTGGCCAACGTCCAGCTGGTCAACGGCAAAAGCATGGCGCAGGCCGCGGCGCAAAGCCGAACCATCACCGTGACATTAAAGGCGAGTCGCGGTAAAATCATGGATACGAACGGTTCGATCCTCGCGCAGAGCGTGGAACGATACACCATCATCGGCAATCCCGAGGAGGCGCAGGCCTTCACGCCAACAACCTGCACCAAACAGACCGGAGACAACTGCCACCAGATCGACGGCAAACCGGTAGGTGCCACAGGAGCCGCGGCCGTGGCCAGGCTGCTCGCCCCGGTGCTGGACATGGATGCCACCGAATTGGGTGCCATGCTCTCGGGGACAGGCCAATACGCGGTGCTGAAGAAAGACGTGACGCCGGCGGTTAAACGCAAAATCTCCAAGCTCAATTTGGGTGGTATCGTCTATGCGGAACTCAGCAACGAACGCATCTATTCCAATGGAACTTTGATGGGGGCATTGCTGGGAGGCGTCGATAGCGAAGGCAAAGGCGTCGCCGGTATCGAACAAATGGAAAACAAGACGCTGACCGGCGAAGATGGATACCAGGTCTACCAACAAGGCAACAACGGCGTCGAAATCCCAGGAACCATGACCGAATCAAAAGATGCGGTCAATGGATCCGACATCACATTGACCATCGATCACGACGTGCAGTGGTATGTCGAAAAAGTACTGAGAGATAGCTGTGAGAAATACAGCTCGCCATGGGGAATCGCTGTGGTGCAGGACACTCAGACGGGGGATATTCTTGCGCTTGCCGACAGTGACGAGATCGAAGCCGGCAGCGATCAGGCGAAGCTGACGGTTTCCAGGGCCGTCAGCGAAACGTTTGAGCCTGGTTCCATCGGCAAGGTCTTCACGATGTCGGGCATGATCCAGCTCGGATTGCATCAGGCGTCAGACAAATTCACTGTGCCGGACCATATCACGGTGAACGGGCAGACCTACAGCGATGCGACCACCCACGGTGACGAACACTGGACCCTTGCGGGCATTCTCGAGCAATCGTCGAACGTTGGCATGATCATCGCAGGGGAGAAGATGTCTAACGAGCAGCGATACGATTTCATCAGAAAATTCGGTGTCGGCCAAGACAATGGGCTCGGATTTCCTGGCGAATCGGATGGTTTGCTATATTCGTCCGATCAATGGGATCTGCGAACCCAGAACACCGTGTTGTTCGGCCAGGCTTACACGACCAATGCGCTTCAGCTGACGAATGCGGTCGCCGTGATTGCCAATAAGGGCGTTAAGAAGCCGCAGCGCATCATCAAGACGATCAGCGATGCCGAGGGACATTCCGAAGAGCAAAAGCCCGAGGGTGAGGCGACGCGCGTGATTGACGAGCAGGTGGCCTCTCAGGTGATGAACGCCATGGAATCCGTGTCCGACCATTACTCCCAGTTCGTCAAGGTGGATGGTTATCGTGTCGCAGCAAAGTCCGGTACGGCGGAAGTCGCTGGTGCCGATGGCAGACTGTCGTCGATTATCAGTGATTATTCGGCGATTATTCCTGCAGACAATCCTCGCTTTATCGTCACGGTGGTGCTGAAGGATCCGCAAGGCGGTTTTGGTGGTCTGACGGCAGGTCCGGTAACCGCGGAGATTGGTGAATTCCTTATGCAGAAGTATGAAGTGCCGGCGTCAAGTCCGCGAACTGATGCTATTCCAGTAACTTGGTGAGTATGCGAGTATGAAGAACGGAGGGTGGAAAGATGAGCGCGGTCAGTGAGTCCATGAACAGACGAATGACATTGGGTCTGCTTGCCAGCAGATATGGCTTTGACTTGGATCCTACGTTTGCCACTGAAGTGACGATCACGTCCATTGCAGACGATATTGATTCGGTGCGGCCGGGATCGTTGTTCATGCCGTCCGCACCGGTGGATGTGCAACAGTTGCGTCAGGCTCAGACGCTTGGCGCATATGGTGCGGTGGTGCCTCATGCGTTGCGTGGTAAGACGGAAGGTATACAGATTCCTGTGATCTATGCCGAGCCGACCGCACCGCAGTTGGGTAGGCTTGCCAGCGAAATGGCGGGTAGCCCGTCCGATTCGTTGGCGGTGTTCGCCGTGGCGGGAAACGATGCGCAGGCGGTGGATCAGGGAGTGAGGGATCTTGCTGATTTCCTGCATATGCTTGGTAATCCGGTTGGCGTGATCAGCTCGGGCAACTCGCAATCGTTGGAACGATATCTCGATCTGAACTATCCATTGTCGATTCTTGATGTGCAGCGTACGATGGCTGTGTGCGCTGAAGACGGTGCTGCTGCTGTGATTCTCGCTTTGAGCGAGGAGACGTTGAAAGACGACGCATTGCAGTCGGTAAGTGTCGATGTGCTTGGTTGCGGTGACAATGGTCTAGGCGAAGCCGAGATTGTCAAATCGGTTGCGCGATTCGGATGCACTGTCGGAAAGCGGACCCATATCGCCGTCCGTACGCAGGAATCCGATGCGCTCGCATCGCGAGCGGCAGCGGCATACGGGCAGACGAACAGCAGCGCATTGTCGCTGTCCATATCGATGGTGCTTGCGGCGGGTGTACGCAAGGCCAATATCAAAAGCGCTTTGCGCGTATCCCGAGATCTGAACTAGTTTCAATCGGAACGGATACGTAAAGCACACACGCGATAATCGCAAACAACGTGAACAGTAAACGGAACAGCAATACAGAGGAGAAATCACAGTGAGCAGCCTGACCATGATGCCAATGAGCTTGGAGGAGATCGCCCAGGCGGTTCAGGGACGGCTGGTTGCCGGAACTGCGGCGGTGAATACGCCGGTGGCCACCAGCGCATTCACCGATTCACGGCAGATTGTTGAAGGCTCGGTTTTCATAGCGATTGCCGGAGAGCGTGTGGACGGTCACGATTACGTGCCGCACGTGGGCGCTCAAGGTGCCGTTGCTGCGATAGTCGACCATGAGATCGCCGACGCCGGTGTGCCTCAGATTGTGGTGGAGGATACGGTGCTGGCCTTGGGGTTGTTGGCCAAACACAATATCGAGCGCCGTCGCGCGCTGGGAACTCCGTTTACGGTGGTCGGCATCACCGGTTCCGTCGGCAAGACCACCACCAAGGATCTTATGAAGGCGTTGCTGTCTCATATGGGATCGACGGTTGCACCGGTCGGATCGTTCAATAACGAAATCGGCCTGCCTCTGACCTCGCTCAAAGTAAATGCCGAAACTCGTTTTCTGGTAGCGGAAATGGGTGCCAACCATGTTGGGGAAATCGCCAATCTGACGTCGCTGGTGCCGCCGGACATCGCGGTTGTGCTGAAAGTCGGCGTCGCGCATTTGGGCGAATTCGGCTCTGCGGAACGCATCGCTCAGGCCAAGTCGGAAATCATTCATGGCCTCGTTCCTGGGGGTCTTTCCGTGTTGAATGCGAACGACGAGCATGTGGCTGCGATGAGCGCCTTCGCTCCGGGCGATGTGATGTGGTTCGGACTTCCGAATGGTGATGGTGGCAATCCTGCGATCACCGCTCAGCATGTGCGTTGCGACGAGTTGGATCATCCGTCTTTCACTCTGAAAAATGGTGATGGCGAGCATGCCGAAGTCACCTTGGGCATCTGCGGTCAGCATAATGTTATGAATGCGCTTGCCGCCGCTTCGGTGGCGATGCGTTTGGGAATGTCGATTGACGAGGTCGCATCGGCATTGTCGGATGTGACGGCCATCAGCCCCCATCGTATGACTGTTTCCACCGTGAACAAGCAGGAAACGTCATTCACGCTGATTGATGATTCATTCAACGCCAATCCTGATTCCATGAAAGCTGGTCTTGACGGATTGCTGCGTTGGAAGGCTGGTTCCGAAAGCCAGCCATTCCGTATTGCGGTGTTGGGCGCCATGCTTGAGCTTGGTCCGGATGAAAAGGATTTGCATGTTGGTATTGGCCGGTATGCGTTGGAAGGCGGGGTTGATACGCTGCTGACGGTTGGCAGTGCATCCGATGCCTCTCTGGATGCTCTGGCAGGTGCCATGGCTGACGGCGCATCCTTAGCGGGAGACGCTTCTCATGTCGATTGGGTCCACGATATCGATGAGGCCGATCGTCTTGTGACTCGACTCGCCGTCGAACATCCAGGTGCCGTGGTGCTGCTTAAAGGTTCCCACGCTTCCGGCTTGAGTGCTCTGGCTGAACGTTGGCAGGCCCTGGCCGCACAATAGAATAAAAGCATTTAGCAAGATTTGAATAATCGAATAATCGACGTTATCTGAAGAATGTCTGACTGAAACGGAGAACATCAGGTGATTTCGCTCATCATCGGAATTGTGGTATCGCTGGGTGTGACGATTGTGGGAACCCCGCTGCTGATTCGTTTGGTGCACAAGCTGAATTATGGGCAATACATACGTCAGGATGGTCCGAAATCCCATCTAGTCAAGCGTGGCACGCCTACGTTGGGTGGCGTGGTCATCAATTTGGCGGTTGTGTTGGGCTGGGGCTCGTCGGCGCTGTACCGCTTCGTCACGCGGGGTGAGACTCCGTCGTGGTCTGCGGTGCTGGTGCTGTTTGCCATGTTGTCGATGGGATTGCTTGGTTTTATTGATGATTTCGCGAAGGTTCGTAAGAAGCAGAGCGAGGGATTGACGGTTAAGGGCAAGTTCATCGGTCAGTTCATTCTGGCTACCATATATGCGGTGCTGGCGTTGATTCTGCCTACGAATTCCGGTTTCCCCAGTGCCCAGGCCGGCATGAGCTTCATTGAGGAGCCGTTCTTCAGTTTCGAATTCGCGGGTAAGGTCGTGGCTATCGTGCTGTTCGTGATTTGGGTGAACTTCCTGATGACCGCGTGGACCAATGCCATCAATCTGACTGATGGTCTTGACGGTTTGGCAGCTGGCTCTTCGATGATTGCGTTCATGGGATATGCGGTGATCGCTTTTTGGGAGTTCTACCACCTTAAGGGATCGGGGCATGAGGGCTTTACCTACGCGGTATCTGATCCACTTGATCTGACCATTATCGCGGCTTGCGCGGCGGTAGCATGCTTCGGGTTCCTGTGGTACAACTCCAATCCGGCTTCAATTTTCATGGGAGATACCGGTTCGTTGGCGCTTGGCGGCCTGTTCGCGGCCATGTCCATCGCCACGCATACGGAATTCCTCGCGATTATTCTCGGCGGCCTGTTCGTCATGGAAACGTTGAGCGATGTCATTCAGGTCGGCTATTTCAAGATGACGCATAAGCGTGTGTTCAAGATGGCTCCGATCCATCATCACTTCGAATTGAAGGGGTGGCCGGAAGTCAAGGTTGTGATTCGCTTCTGGATGATTGAATTGCTGTTTGTGTTAGTTGCTTTGGTGATTTTCTACGGCGATTGGGTCGCCCGTTCCGGTCTGTGACGGCTGTTGCGTTCCGTTAATATGCCGAACGGCTGCAATACGACTGTGACATGTAAGGAATATCAAGGCATATGAGGTTCCGACAATCGAAGGATGATGGATATGGATATGAGCGGTAAGACCGTGATTGTGGCGGGTCTTGGAGTTTCTGGACAAAGCATGATGGAAGTGTTGGGTTCCCGCGCCGAAAAAGTGCTTGGCGTGGATGAAAAGAAGCCCGATGCTGATTTGCACTCCTTTGATCGCATCGACTGGGATCATGTTGATTTGGTTATGACTTCGCCGGTGTTCAATCCGAGGACTCCGTTTATTCTTGAGGCGCAACGTCGTGGCATTCCTGTGATGAGTGAGGTTGAGCTTGCTTGGCAGCTGCGAGTGAATTGCGATTCTACCGGCGAACCAGCGCAATGGATCGGCATCACCGGCACCAACGGCAAAACCTCCACTACGGAAATGACCTCGGAAATGCTGACGGCTTGCGGTCTGACGGCACCGGCTGTCGGCAACATCGGCAAGGCGGTGTCCCATGCCGCAGTCGATCCGGCAAATGATGTGCTATGCGTTGAGCTGAGTTCCTTCCAGTTGCATTTCACCGATTCGCTGGCTTTGGATTGCGCTGCGATCACCAATATCGCGGATGATCATCTTGACTGGCATGGCGCATTGATAATTATGCGCGGATAAGGCAAAGGTTTTCCACGCGTCAAGAAGGCTTTGGATACAACGCTGATGACGAGCGTGTGACTAGGCTGGCGTTCGCCGCCGAGACGGCGGAAGGCTGCCGCAAGGTCGGATTCACTCTGTCTGAGCCGCAAGATGGTCAGATTGGTGTGAAGGACGGCTGGATCGTCGATATGTCCGGCATCGCAGGTGGCAAGCCCGGAACGCCGGAACAGGTTGCCGAGGTGTCTGAGTTCACGCATCTGACTGAGCCTGATGGCACGGTGTACCCGCATTTGCTTGCCGACGCGTTGACCGCATTGGCGTTGGTACTGGGGCTTGGCGCAGACAAAGAGAAAGCCATCGCATCTCTGAAACGATTCACGCCAGGCGGGCACCGCATTCAGACCGTCGCCACCGCCACCACGCAAGATGGGGCAGCATCCGTTTCGTGGATGATTCCGAAAGCGACCAATGCACATCGCGGCCAAGGCATCGCTCAACAGTTTGCAGCAAATCCGTGGTGTGGATCGCTGGAGGATTGGCCAAGGGCAGCCGTTTCGAACGGTTAGTGGCAGAACAGGCGCACACCATCAAAGCCGCGGTCATCATCGGCAAAGATCAGCAGCCTATCTTGGACGCATTCGCAGCGAGTGCTCCCGACATTCCGTTGACCATCATCGATCCGGCAAATAATGATGTCATTATGGAACGGGCTGTCGATGCTGCGGGTGAATATGCCCAATCCGGCGATGTGGTGCTGATGGCACCTGCCTGCGCATCTATGGATCAGTTCAAGTCGTATGCCGATCGTGGAAACCAGTTCGCGCAGCAGGCTCAGCGTTGGGTGAATGAGTATGGGGAAGCCTAGAACCAAGCAGAGTGACGGTACCCGTCAGAAAAGGCAGACTGCTGCTGAAGAACGGGTCGACGATTTTCGTGGTTATGTCGGTCTGCGGAGTCTGCTTAATCCGATTTGGTGTTTTCACGGGTTTAGGGTCTCTGTGATTATCCTCACCATTTTCGGTGTGATCATGGTGTTTTCCAGTTCTTCGGTGAATATGATCGCCAATGGCCAATCTCCGTGGTCGCAAGCGATTAAGCAGGGTGGATTCTGCGTTCTCGGACTTATTGTGGGTGTGGCCTGCATGATGGTTCCGGCGGAGCTTATCAGAAAAGTCAGTTTCGCTTTTCTGTTCGTCGCCCTATGCTTGCAATCGTTGACGTTTACTCCGTTAGGTATTGATGTTCAGGGCAATAAAGGTTGGATCGGCGTTTTTGGATTTACCTTCCAGCCGGCGGAGGTCGTCAAGCTTGCGCTATGCGTATGGCTGCCTCGGGAGCTGATTGACGCGCAGAAGCAGATAAAAAAGGTGGAGCCATTCAAGGCATATCGCAAGTTGATTGTGTGGCTTGGTCTTGCATTGCTGTTGGTTGTGGGTGGCAAGGATCTTGGTACGGCCATGATTCTCCTTGCGATTGCGGGAAGCGCGTTGTTACTAGGGAATTTTCCTGGCAAATGGCTGGCTATTGTGGCATGTGGCGGTGTGGCTTTGGTTGGCGGTCTTGTTATCAGTAGTCCGAATCGACTTAGTCGCATCATGGCTACATATCAGACTTGTTCCACAGCCGATATGCAGGGTGTCTGCTATCAGGCGGTGCATGGCAAATACGCCATGGCTTCCGGAGGCTTGCTGGGTGTTGGGATCGGCAATTCCGGAGAAAAATGGGGATATCTTCCGGAAGCGCACAACGACTTCATTTTCGCCATCATTGGTGAGGAAACGGGTTTCGTTGGCGCTTCGTTGGTGATTCTGCTGTTCCTTGTACTTGGATGGTGCATGCTGGTGGTGGCCATCCAGGCACATGACAGATATATCACTTTGGTGCTGGCCAATATTACCGTGTGGATCGTCGGACAGGCGTTTGTGAATATTGGTGTCGTGGTGGGGCTGTTCCCTGTGATGGGTGTGCCTTTGCCTTTCGTGTCGGCCGGTGGTTCGTCGTTGATTCTGTGTTTGGGTGCCGCAGGCGTGACCGTCAGCATGATGAAACAGCAGCCGCAGATTCAAGCGGAGATTCAGCGGGCCTGAAAAGCTACTGTTGCCTGCGGGGTGCTGTCGTATGCGGCGGCACCCAAACGTAGATGAAATGTGAGTATCCTTGCGAGCATCGGTATGGCGCATGGTGTGCCGGGACGTCGTGGACTAAGCTCGTACATTATGAGCAATCAGAAGCATATCGTTCTAGCCGGCGGTGGCACGGCAGGTCATGTCAATCCTCTGCTCGCCGTGGCACATGTGATTCGCGAGCTTGAACCGGATGCCGATATCGCGGTGGTGGGCACCGCAGTCGGTTTGGAACACGAGTTGGTTCCGCAAGCGGGCTTCGAGCTGGAAACCATTGAGAAGGTGCCCTTCCCCCGTAGGCCCAATATGGCGGCATTGAAGTTTCCCGCGCAGTGGAAGGCTGAAACGGCCAAGGTCCGGGACATCCTCACCCGGTCACGAGGCGCAGGTGGTCGTCGGATTCGGTGGATACACGTCGGCTCCCGTGTATGCGGCTGCGCACAAGATGGGCATTCCGATCGCGATGCATGAGCAGAATGCCCGTGCCGGAATGGCCAACAAATTGGGAGCTCGCTGGGCGTCCATGATTGGCACCGCCTATGCGCAAACCGGCTTGAAGCCACGCAAGGGTGTTGAAGCCGAGCGTGTGGGATTGCCATTGCGTGCCGAAATCGCAGCGATAGCCCATGGCATGGAACATGACCGCATTGCCACAAGACAATCGGCCGCAGCGCAACTCGGTGTCGATCCGAACCGTCCACTGGTGGTGGTGACTGGAGGGTCGCTGGGCGCGGTGAACGTGAACCGTGCGGTGGCGGCTTCCGCTAGGGAGCTGCTGGAACACGCCCAGGTGATTCATCTGACTGGGAAAGGCAAAGATGATGAAGTGCGTTCATTGGTGTCGGTGAGCGCCGGCGAACAGGTGCTTGGCGAGCTTGGCCCGGACCATGGCAATGATGGCGATTATCGTGTTGCGCCGTATTTGGAACGTATTGATCTCGCATTCGCTTGCGCCGACCTGATTATCTGTCGCTCTGGGGCCGGCACCGTATCGGAATTGACGGCTTTGGGACTCCCCGCGATTTATGTTCCGCTGCCAATCGGCAACGGCGAGCAGCGATTCAACGCCCAGCCTGTCGTCGATGCGGAAGGCGGTCTGATGGTGGCTGATCGCGAATTCACCGCCGAATGGGTCAAACAGCATGTGCCGAAGCTGCTTGCCGATTCGGATCTGCTTGCCAAGTATGGCGACAACGCCTGGCAATACGGTATTCGAGATGCCGCCGAAGTCATGGCCAAGCGCGTGCTTTCCATGATTGACGAAAAGTAGGCTGCGGCGATGGCAGGTGCGTTCGTCGCATTCCAAAATCCCACCCATGATCGGCCATATGCGAGACCATGGGTGAGACCATAATGGAACAAGCTAGAAAAACATGCAAGAGGAGCAGTCGTGTCTGACAACCAGCGTGAAGCCGGTACCATCGTTCTTGATCCAACCCATGCGTCGTTCAGTCCGCAGGAAGGCGTGAATGATTTGGGGGCAACCCATTTCATCGGCATTGGAGGCGCGGGCATGAGCGTGCTCGCTGAAATGCTGCACGAACAGGGCGTTGAAGTGGACGGTTCAGATCGTGAACCCAGCGCCAAAACCGATCGTCTGCAGGGAATCGGCATTACCGTCGAATTCGGGCAGCGCGCAGAAAACGTCGAAGGCAAACATACCGTCGTATTCTCCAGCGCCATCAAATCCGACAATCCGGAAATCGTCGCAGCATACGAAGCAGGCGAACGCATCGTGCACCGCAGCGACATTCTCGCATTGCTGATGAACGCAAAACGTGCGGTGACGGCGCAGGAGCTCATGGCAAAACCACGACCAGTTCCATGCTCGCCCATATTCTCACCCATGCCGGTGAGGGAAATCTGGCTGATCCAAGCTATGCCATTGGCGGATCCATCCAAGGCAAGGACGGCATGATGCTTGACGGAGGCCATGCAGGCCAAGGCGACGTGCTTGTGGCGGAAGCCGACGAATCCGATGGAAGCTTTGCCAAATATCATCCGGAAATCGCGATTGTCACCAATTCCGAAGCTGATCATCTCGACCATTATGGAACGCAGGAAAACTATCGAGCGGCTTTCGTGGACCATGTTCAGCACGCCGTCAAATCGGTGGTGATGTGCGGTGACGACGAAGGGAATCTGGCTGTGTTGCGCGCTCTTGATGCGTCTGCGGCAGCGCATACGGTCGTGTATGCGACGCAGGATGAGGCTTCGTTGGGTGATCTGAACGGTGCGGCGTTCGTACATATCGAATCGGAAAGCGAAAGCGCGCAAAGCGGCGCTGAACATTTCACCTTGCATGTGCCTGCGGGACTGCTGGACGAACAGGAACGTATGGTTCCCGTGACGCTCACCGTTCCAGGCATTCACAACGCGCGCAATGCTTCCGCGGCGATTATCGCGGCCGCATTGCTGGGAGTCGACATTGAGAAGGCCGCCGAAGTGGCCACGTCGTTCCTTGGCGCAGCCCGTCGCTTCCAAGTGCGCGGTACTGTCAGCCAGGTGACCGTCGTCGACGATTACGCGCATCATCCCACTGAGATTTCGGCTTTACTGGATGCTGCCCGCCGCAAATATCCGCAATCGGCGATTCGTGTGATTTTCCAGCCGCACTTGTTCTCTCGCACCAAGTTCTTCGCGGAAGCATTCGCGGAGGCGTTGGCCAAGGCGGATGATGTGATTGTCACTGGCATTTTCCCCGCACGTGAAAAGCAGGAGGATTATCCGACGGTCGGCCCGGACACCATTGTGGATGAGGCTCTTAAGCTCGACCACACGCCTGCCGAGGATTGGATCCGTGGGGTGGAAGACATGCACACCGCGGCGCAGATGATGGTGATGCGTGCCCATCATGGTGATGTCATCTTCACCGTCGGCGCAGGTGATATCACGCAGATGGACGAGGTGATATTGCACGCGCTTCAGGCTCATCGTTGGGATTGTGAGGGCTGATGGCGCGAAGAGTCGTCAGCTCCGGTACGGGTTCGGATGGTTCTGCAACGACGTCTGAAAAGCATGCGTCGCACGGCAGGACCATTCAAAGCCGGAATCATTCCGACTCTTCGGCTCAGTCTCAGCCGAAGGGGCGTTCCATTGCCGGAGGAACGGGACGCTCGTCTTCCTCCGTGAACCATGCGCAGGCGGAAGCTGAAATGGAGCATGGAGGCAAGAGCAAGACGAGTCGTTCCCGGTCGGGTGACTTCGTGGATGCGCGCAATCTTGCAGGTGAGGATTTCGTCGCGAAGACGTTAGAGGAAACCACTGGCACTTTGGGGGTGGCCACCCGTCCGAAAGTGGTTGATTTCAGCGCGCGGTTGAAAGAACGACGTAAGGCGAATACGCGTGTTGTGGCGATGCGGGCCTTCGTGTCGGCCGCGGTTGCGGCCGTCGTGGTGGCGTTGGCATGGTTGTTTTTCTTCTCATCGGTGTTTCGTCTTGAACCTGGCAATATTTCCGTTGTCGGGGCCAACGAATGGGTGAGCGAGTCGCAGGTATTGGATATTGCCGGTCAGCAGGCCGGTAAATCGATTCTGCTGGTATCAAATAACGATGTGGAGAAGAAAATCAAAGAGATACCGGGAGTCACTTCCGCGCAATCCAAGAAGCAACTTCCGAACTCCCTTGAAGTGACCATCAAAGCGCAAAAGCCGGCTGCGATGCTTAAAACAGGTGAAGACAGCATGACCGCGGTCGATAGCAAGGCTCGTATATTGAATTCCGTCAGCGGTGCCTCCGTGGATGGAATTCCCGTTATCGAAGTGAAGGATGTCGATACGAGTCTGAGTAACCGCTCTATTAAGGAGGCACTGAAGATTCTGAGCTCGTTGCCTGAATCGATGCGTAACTCCATTACCAAGGTGACGGCTGAAACTCAGGATTCCATCACCACAGAAATCAATGGGGGGGACCGCGTGATCGTATGGGGTGACTCTTCCGATCTTAAGTTGAAGAAAGCTGTTGTCGACAAGATCATCAACGATCCAAATGTGATCGGAGACAAACACAACGTCGACGTGTCCGCGCCTCTACGGCCGATCATCAAATAGTGGTGAAGACGTGGCTGAAAATAGGTGAATTGCATACGCTGAGTAATCTGGTTTGATATACGAAGAACCCCGGTTGCCTTGTGCAGTGACCGGGGTTCTTCGCGAATAGGAGGAGAAAAAAGGAGAAGTTTTATTATTGCGTGCCGTCAGGCGTTCGGATTGGCTTTCATCGCCGGAGCGACGGAAACCGCCGGATCGAGACGTGGAATCAGTGTGCACTGCGTGGCGTGGTACAGGTCGGGCTTACCCGGCCAGACGGTGCCGATGACCTCGTTGTCCTTGTTCAGCTGGTGGAACCAGGAACCATTCTCGTGGTCGATTAGGTATTCGTCGATGTACTTCCAGAAGATTGCATACCAGTCCTTGTACACCTGCTTGCCGGTGACGGTGGCCAGCGTAGCGGAGGTGTTCACGGATTCGGCGAGGGTCCAATGCATACGGTCGGTGACGACGGGCTTGCCGTTCCAATCGGTGGTATAGGCCAAGCCAATGGTGCCTTCGGCGTTCCATGCGTCGGAAAGTGCTTGGGTGAACAGGTTCTCGGCTACTTCGATAAGCTGCTGCTTGCCTTCTTCGGAACGCTGCTTGGAGCTCAGCGCATACTGGGTGATGAGACGAGCCCATTCAATGCCATGGCCTGGGGTTGCTCCGTACGGCTTGAACTGATCGTCCGGCTTGTCGTGGTTGCATTCGAGGTCCGGTTGCCAGTCGGCAGTGAAATGTTCTGGAATGCGCCAGCTGTTGTTGGACGCCCAGCTGACCACATGGTCGATGATACGGCCTGCACGCTCGCGGTATTCCTCGTTGCCGGTCACATCGGCGACGGCGAGGAACGCTTCGGTGGTGTGCATGTTGGCGTTGATGCCACGGTAGGAGTCAAGCTTGGTGAATTCCGTGTTCCACGTATCGACGGCCAAGCCGATCTCATCATCCCAGAAATGCTTGTCGTAGGTTGCCAGAGCCTCTTCGAGCAGCTCGTCAGCGCCCGGACGGACGATAAGCTTGGCGGAAGTGGCAGCAAGAATCACGAAAGCGTGAGCGTAACAGACCTTGCCTGCTTCATGTGTGGAGCCGTCTGCGGAAATGGACGGATACCATCCGCCGTTTTCATCGTCATGCAGCGGACCGCGTAGACCGGCAATGGCCTTGTCGACCAGTTCGGCTGCACCTGGCTCGCCATGCAGGAAACCCAAGGAATACACGTGTGCCATACGGCAGGTGATCCACGTGTGGATGTTTTGGGTCAGATTCGGATTGCCGGTATCGTCCAGCCAGTAGGAGCCACCCTGCGGGGCGGGGAAATTGTGTCCGAAATGCAGGAGCTCGTTGGTTTCCGCCTCGAGCAGGGCATGGTTTTCTTCGGAGCCGAACACGTAGGCTTCGGGAGAGTAAGTGCAGGTCATCGATCAAGTCCTTCCTTGACGTCGTCTGCTGTGACGTGATAACTAGGTTGATGTATTAACTATGTTAACCACTTAAGCGGTTAATGCAAATCGACACACGGAATTTGATGGTGGGATTCTGATGATTTGTGATGGGGGAGAGCTGGATTTTTCGTATGTTGATTTGACGAGGTTGTCTTGTGAAGAGGAGTACCTAAAAACGTACCTTGCATGCTGTTTAGGGTGGTAGACAGATGGAATTTGGAAGAGATTAAGCAAGCCGGAGGAGGGATTTTTGCCCACAGTTTTTTTTAGAACATCCGGCATATCGGGGGTAATTGGGAGTAAACCCAGGAATCTTCGAAAACCGTTGGAAATACAAGAAAAGCCGCCATTTCTGGCGGCTTTCAATCCGTGGAGATGCGGGGAATCGAACCCCGGTCCGATAACCGAACCCTCAGTCTTCTACGTGCGTAGTCTGCTGGCCGTGCGGCGGTTTTTCTGCCCCCATCGATGTCGCAGACAACTGATGGCGAGCATATCTACAGTAAAAGTCCCTTGCCGGCCCTGTGGCTCAGTCGACAAAGCAAGTCTTCTTAACGACGCTCAACATCCTCCCAAAGACGAGAAGGAGTGAACGGAGCGGCTGCTCACTGGTTAATCCTGGCGCGAAGCTCAGGCAGCGAGAGCGAACTCAGTGCGGTTAGATTTAGCACTTATTCTTTTGTAGGGGGCATCCACGAGCGGACCCTACGTTCTCGGCACGCTTCCCTGCGACGAACAGGTCACCGTCGAAACCGATCATCCCCAATCTTGAATTATCAAGCATCCGGTGCAAGACCGGACTTTTTAAGATATCACGGAATGTCAATAATCGCAAATCATATACTGCTTTTCTTGTGCTGTGAGCGAAGTTGGAACATGGGCTTACTGCCTGACCCGAATGTCGAAATAATCCATGACCAATTCGCATAACATCATATTGGCCCAGCTAAACTATGGGCGGGCATAGGAGTTCGGGATTGCACAAGTTGCGGATTGAATATGAGCATGAAAAACGAGGCCATGATGGCAGGCATGGCCTCGTTGATGATGATGAAAGGAAAAACTGGGATTACTTACCGGCTTCGGCGAGATAATCCGGAACGCCTTCCGCCGGATAGGTCGGCCAGCCGCCTTCCTTGGTGCACACGTAGGCCGCGGTGTTCACGGCGGCACGATGGGCTTCCTTGAGCGGAGCACCGGTCAGCAGCTTGCCGGTGAAGGAGCCGGAGAAGGAATCGCCGGCACCGACGGTATCTGCAACCTCGACATGCGGGGTCCGCAGGGTGGAAATCTCGCCATCCTTGGTGGTGATAGTACTGAACGTGGCACCGCCGGTCAGAATGATGTACTCGAGGTTGAAGCGGTCGATGAACCACTTGCATGCCTCTTCGTCATTGCACGCAGGAATGGAGAACATGTCGCGCATCATGATCAGCTCTTCGTCGTTGATCTTGAAGATGTTCGCGTAGCTGAGCAGCTCTTCGATGAGTTCATTGGAGTAGAAGTTGGCGCGCAGGTTGATGTCGAAGAACTTCAGTGCGCCTTCCTTGGTGTGCTTGAGCAGCTCAACGATGGTGTCGTGGGATTCAGGGGAGCGCAGGCCGAGGGTGCCAAAGCAGACGGCGTCGGCCTTGGATACGGCTTCAATGAGCTCGTCGGTGAGCTTGATGTGATCCCATGCCACGTTTTCGACGATGGTGTATTCCGGAATGCCGTTGGTCAGAGCTACGTCAACCGTGCCTGTTGGGTATTCGTTGGCCTGCACCAGCGTGTTGATGCCGGCCTTGTGGGCGTCTGCAAGCAGCTCATTGCCCAGTTCGTCGTTGCCGACCGCGCTGATGGCGAAGCTTTCCGCGCCGTTCTGAGACGCATGATATGCGAAATTGACGGGTGCGCCGCCGGCACGTTTGCCGGTGGGGAGCATATCCCATAGGATTTCGCCGAGAGAGATGACGATTGGCTTGGACATGGTGTTCCTTTCTTTTGTTGTGGCGTGCTATGCGACGTCAAAGAACATCGAAGGATGTTCTAGAAAATTGGTGATGGCCACGGCTGCGGCGCCGGTGACGGTGGCATCAGTGGGTAGTGCGGATAAGGTGATTTCGGTATTGCAGCTGACTTCGGGAATGGTGCGTTCTCGAACGACCTGCTTGACTTCGTCAAGTAGCGGCTGCCCGGCTTGGGAAACGATGTCTCCAAGTACGATATGCGTCGGGTTGAATGCGTTGATGATGTTGACTGCGCCGTATCCGATATATCGTGCGATTTCAGAGGTGAGTTCCGCGGTTGCTTCGTCTCCGGCAGCGTTTTTGGCGAATAGCGCGGCACATGCCTGTGCGTGCGTCATGGTTTCGCATCCGGGAACGATATACGGTTGCTTGTTGAGCATTTCGTGGATTGCATTGGCCGAGCAGTAACGTTCGAGACATCCGTAATTGCCGCAGTCGCAGGGTTTGCCGTTGACGTCAACGGAGATGTGTCCGATTTCGGTGGCGGTGCCGTGGGCGCCGTAATAGATTGTGCCATTGTCGATGATGCCAAGACCGATGCCTTCGCCGAGCAGATAGTAGGCGAGGGATCCTTCGGACAGTTCCGGATTGAACAGGAACTGTGCCAAGGCGCCTGCGCGTGCATCTTGCTCTACAAACACAGGTACGTCAAAGGCTTCGCTGAATTCCTTGATGAAATTGACTTTGCGCCAGCCCTGCATGGAGGAGACGAGTGCGGTATGCCCTTCTTCGACAAGGTATGGTCCGGGGACTGCCATGCCGACTGCCACGATTTTCTCGTCTTTGGCGATGAGGTGACGAATGGTGTTGTGGATCTGTTTGACTGTCTCGTTGATGTTTTCTTCGCTGACGGTCGGAAGATCGGTAAGCGAAATACGGTTGCATTTAAGATCGAACAGACCGATTTGCACCAAACTGCGTGCGAATTTCAAGCCAATCACATGATATTTTCCGCAGTTGAGATTCAACCCGATGGAACGACGATTCTTATCGCCTTCCATGTCGCCAGTTTCTTCGATGATGTTCTGTGCGAGCAGTTTTGCCGTGATTTTGGTGATTGCCGCAGGAGTCAATCCGACTGCTTTTGCGATTTGCGCACGTGAGCAGATGCCGTTGTGATACAGGTATTGCAAGATGCGGATCGATTATTCTCGGAAATCGATGATTGCTGAGCACTGAATTTACTCATACACTCCTTGCGCCAGTGCACGGACCTTCGTTGAACCTGTTGATATATTAACGTAGTTAATTACTTGACGCAAGTTCTGTCTTTCGGCGTGTCATAAGGATGTCGATTGATCGTGCATAAAAAGTACTCGTCTGTGTCGGAAGCGAGCGACTATGTGGGAGATCTGCTCGAAATGGTGCAGTTGCCGCGTGCATATATGAACCGGTTCCCGCATGAGCTTTCCGGCGGTCAGCGTCAGCGTGCCTCCTTGGCACGAGCGCTGGCGCTTAAGCCGAGCCTGCTGATCGCCGACGAGCCGACTTCTGCATTGGATGTGTCGGTACAGGCGAAGGTGTTGGAGCTGTTCAAGAAACTGCAGGCGGAAATAGGTTTCGCATGCCTGTTCATCACCCATGATCTTGCCGTGGTCGATATGCTGGCCGATCGCATTATGGTGATGCATAAGGGCGAGATTGTGGAACATGGTGATGCCGATCAGGTTATGAATAACCCGCAGAATCCCTACACGCAGAAGTTGTTGGCATCGCTGCCGGTGCCTGATCCGCGTGAACAGCGAAAACATCGCGCCCAGCTGCACGAGTTGCTCGCCAAAGGAATTTGATTCCGAAGTGAGTTTCGTGGCTTCCTGACATACACAAGAGCTGGTGTGACGGTTCATGATCGTCACACCAGCTCCTAGTTTATATATTCAATTGTGACTGTATTCAGCGAATCGCACCGTTGAAGGAGAATTGCGCGTGTGCGTCGCCGTTCGCCTTGTTCTTGAGGTACTCACGCACGTAGCCCATGCGTTCCACTGTGGTGTCGGCCAGGGGCTGAGGCAGGTCATTAGGGGAGAACCAACCCACGTTGAGGCTTTCCTCGTCACCTACGAACGGTTCGGCATTACCATTCGGATCGGGCTTGCACACGAACAGGTGATCCATATACATGGTGTTGTCGCCATTCGCATACGTAAGCACCCTATGGGAGGACTTCACCGACACCAAATCGGTGACGATGACATCCACGCCAGTCTCTTCTTTGACTTCACGTGCCACCGTGTCGGCAGGCTCTTCGCCGGGCTCATTAATGCCATACACCATGGCCCATTCGCCGGTATCGGAACGCTTGCCAAGAAGTACACGACCCTGCTCGTCTTCGACATAGCCGGAGACGCCCATCAGCCACAGGAGGTCGTGGCCGACTTTCTTGCGTAACTCGAGAATGAATTCAGGCGTTGGCATATCAGACTTTTGCGCCTTCGGCAGCCATGCTGGCCATCCACTCTTCGACCTCATCGATCTGCTTTGGAATGCCGGCGGAAATCCATTCCGGACCATCCTCAGTCATCAATACATCATCTTCAACGCGAATGCCGATGCCGCGATACTCCGGCGGAATCAACAGATCATCCTCACGGAAATACAGACCCGGCTCAATCGTGAAAATCATGCCAGGACGAATCGCAGCACCCTGATACGACTCATAACGTGCCTGAGCGCAATCATGCACATCCAAACCAAGATGATGGGCCACACCACAGGCGAGCCAACGGCGATGCTGCTGTCCTTCCGGAGAAAGCGACTCCTCGACATCGACCGGAAGAATGCCCCAATCATGCAGACGCTCGGCGATCACACGCATGCACGCATGATGAATGTCGGAATACGTGGCACCCGGCTTGGCAGCCTCGAAACCGGCCTGCTGGGAGTCCAAAACCGCCTGATACAGTCTTTTTCTGGAAATCAGTGAACTTCCCGTTGGTCGGGAACGTGCGCGTGATATCGGCCGTATACAAGCTATTGACTTCCACGCCGGCATCAATCAGCAGCAGATCGCCGGACTCCACGGTACCGGTGTTACGCATCCAATGCAGAATCGGCGCATGAGCGCCGGAAGCGATGATCGTATCGTAGCCGACCTCATTGCCTTCCTCACGGGAAATGGCATTGAACGCGCCTTCCAGCATACGTTCCGAACGAGGCTTGTCGAGCGACGACGGCAGCTTGCGCAGAATATTGTCGAAACCATGCTTGGTTGCGGCAACGGCCTTGCGCATTTCACGAATCTCATATTCGTCCTTGCACATGCGAGCCTCGGCGGCAAACTCATGTAAGCTTGTCATCGGCATGCGTATTGCCATCCGGATCGGCGAAACCGTTCGCCTCGCGAATATCCTCCACCATTTCGGTGATCTGCGGATCAGCCTCGCGAATCACACGCACACGCACGGCACCGGCTTCCGCGCCGACATCCTTGCTCAACGCGTCAGCCAACTGCGCGATGTCATTGGTCTCAATACCGGTCATTGCAGTCATCTCCTGCAAGCCGGCACGAGGTCCAAACCCAATATTCGCCATAATGGGCGTTCATGAAAAAGTCCTGCGTGTAATGGTTCGCACGCGGAGCCACAAACAATTCCGGCACATGCGTCTTGCCGGCCGCAGCCTCCGGAGAATCGGGATCAACCGGATTCAACACCAGCACGGCACCGGCTTCGTAGTCTTCACCCAAACCGGTGTAATACGAAAACGTCGTATCCGGACGGAACGCATAATCGCAGTCGTTGTTGCGCGCCTTCGGCTGACCGGCCGGGATCACAATACGCTCTCCGGGAAAGGCCTTACCCAGCGTGTCAAGACGAGCCTGAATGTAATGGGAAGACTCCAACGGTTCAATAGCCGGCTCATTATCATCCCAACCGGTGGTCATGAACTCCTTGAACGCCTCGGAACGCGGGCGCAGCGAACGATTGTTCACACGGTCGCTCATCGCCTGATCAGGGCCGGGAGCGCTGGACTGCTCCATGGCTTCATACTCCTTGTCTTTATCGGTAATGACTTCGTTCATCACATCTCCTGAATATGGTTGTCCATGCTTACGCAATTACCGCAAACCATCCTATAACTTTTTGCGCCGCGCAACGTTCATGCAAGCACATAGAATAAGGGAGATTGAGTGAGCAATCCCAAGGTAGGGGAGGAATCCGAAAGAATATGTCATTCGAACATCCGAATCGCAACAATGAAAGTATGATCGACGTCGAACGCGACATCATGAGCCGCCCATCAGAGCGCAATACCACCAATCTTGACCTGCAACGCATGAAGATGATCCTCGACATCATGGGACATCCCGAGCAGTCGTTCCGTGTGATTCACATCACCGGAACCAACGGCAAAGGATCTACCGCGCGCATGGCCGAGGCGATCTGCCGTGCCTACGGCATGCGAACCGGTTTATACACGTCACCGCATCTTGAACATGTCAACGAGCGCATCGCCATCGACGGCCAGCAGCTTTCCGACGACGATTTCGTTGATACCTGGGATCAAATCAAAGACCTTGTAGCCATGGTCGACATGAAGATGGAAGAACTCGACAAGCCAAAAATGAGCTTTTTCGAAGTGCTTACCGCCATGGCCATCTGGAAGTTCGCCGACGCTCCGGTCGATGTGGCCATCGTGGAGGTCGGTATGGGCGGCCGCTGGGACGCCACCAACGTGCTCGATGCCGATGCGGCCATTATCGGACCGATCGACATGGATCATATGGCATGGCTTGGCAATACCGTGGAACAGATCGCATCCGAAAAAGTCGGCATTATCAAGCCGGGCTGCACCGCGGTCATTGGGCGTCAACCGCATGAAGAGGCCGTCATGCCGATTATCGAGGAAGCGGCGGCGGAAAACCATGCCAATCTGGTGCGAGACGGCATCGAAGCGGAAGTCGTGACCCGCATTCCGGCAGTCGGCGGTCAGGTTGTGACCCTGCGTACGCCGAATGGCACGTACGCGGAAGTGCCGGTCGCCAAATTCGGCGAACATCAGGCGCATAATGCGCTCGCGGCCCTGTGCGCGGCGGAAGTGGTGATTCCCGTCAACGGTGCGCTTGACGGTGATCTTGTGGCTGAGGCGTTGAGCACGGTGAGGATTCCAGGCCGCATCGAGCAGATTCGTACATCGCCAACGATCATTCTGGATGGCGGGCATAATGTGAATGCGGCAGAATCGTTACGTGCCGCGATTGAGGAAAATTACGATTTCCAGCAGCTCGTCGGCGTGATCGCCATGATGGGAGACAAGCAGGTCGAAGAGTATTTGGGCGTGCTCGAACCATTACTGAGCCATGTGATTGTCACTGAAAACTCGTGGCGTGATCGTGTGATGCCCGCGGAAGACCTGAAAACGGTTGCTGAACGCGTGTTTGGTGCGGAAAGGGTTACGTGTGTTCCTGAACTGCCGGATGCCATTCAGGAGGCTGTTAATATGGTTGACGCCGATGATGAGCTTGGTGTTGGCTATGGTCACGGTGTGCTGATTTGCGGTAGCTTCACCACGGCTGGCGATGCGCGTCTCATGCTGGAAGAGAAAGTCAATCCCGATTTGAAGAAGCCGAAGTCGGAACGTGTCTTCCAGGAGGCTGTTGAGCCGGAACCGCGTAAGGATCAGGACGAGGCGGATCTCGATTTCGAATCCGACGCCAATCCTGATTTCGATATCAACGATTTCGGCAGTGTCGGTCCGGATCTTGCTGAAGATGAAGATACTGATGGTTCCGAAGATGCTGCCAATACTGAACATGCGGATGATGCATCTTCCGATGACGTGCGGTAATCGCATATATGCATGGCGATGATGGATCGTCGGTTGTTGTCGACGATCCATCGATACAACGATCTGTGATGTAATACAAAGGGGGATGCAGCGATATTGATTCGCTGCATCCCCCTTGTACGATATTTTGCACTATTCGTTGCGAGATGCGGTCATTACTTGCGCAGTTTGCGACGAATAGACTGCAGCAGTGTGAGCGAACGGTAGAATGCCTTCTTGACCGGAATATCGCGACCTGCGGAAATCTGTGCGATGCTCTCGGAGAATTTCGTCTTGAATCCGTTCAAACTCTTCAATGAAGGCGCGAAATCGTTGCCGATGCCCATTAAATCAAGCACTGTGCAACCTTGTTCGCCAAGCGCGCAGCATATAACGTAAATCAGCTTGTCGGGAACATGCTGGCGCATGATTTCCGTACGCATGCACGCATAGTAATAGACCGCGTGATCGCCGTTGATGGTGACGATGGACCATGCCACAACCTTGCCGTCGATACGTGCCGCGAATACGCGCGCATGATCAGGACCAAGATTGCTGATCATATCGACATAGTCGCTCATCGGAGCGGGGGAGAATCCGTCACGGTTGGCGGTATCAACCATGATCTCGTAGTATTCGGAAAAATCAGCCATCGCCTGCGCGGTCTCATCGGCGCAAACGGCGGGGCTCTCCCTCAACGCCTTACGCACGTCGCGGCGGCCACGCTTCTTCATGCGTGTAAGAATCGCCTCATCGCCACCGGTGATGTCCACATACACGGTCTCGTTGTAAGGAACGGTGGAAAGCACCGGGAACGAGCCCTCGAAATTCCACAAGTCGATACGCAGGAACACGACGTTTTTATCGCGTTTGCGTACGTCCTCAACAAGCAGGTCACGAACCTGTGCTTCCAGCTGCGCGGAAGGCTTGTCAAGCCAAGCCGGACCATGAACGGACCTCAAATAGTGGTAGCCATGGGTTTCGTAATCGATGAGTGCGATGAATGCGATTGGAGCGCCGTCCTGCTTCACCACATACGCACCCCACGGCGTACGTCCGTCAATGGTGTTCTGGTATTTGGCCCATACCGCGGTCTGTTCGATGGGCAGGGTAAGACCCGCCTGCACAGCCTGCTGTTCCATGGTGGCTGCGTCGGTGAATTCAAGAGTGATCATGATTGTTGGATTGTTCCTTATGGTTGGTGATTACTCGATGATGGTTGGCTGTTGCTGCAGGTCAGGCAAGTCCAAAAATACGTTTCACAATGTGGTCGTCGCCTTCGAAGGGAATATGCTTGCCGTGGTCTTTGAACCAGCGCTCGTTGCCTTTGCCGATGATAAGGATGATATGGAGGCGGTTGGGATTCTTGCGGTCGATTGCTACGGTCGACTCCACTGCTTCCGTACGGTCGAGAATGATCCTCGCATCCAGATCGGGATTGGTGACACTGTCGAGCATGTCTTGGCAGACGTGTTCCACAGGCTCGTCATCCGTGTCTTCGAAGGTGAGAATCAGATGGTCGACGCGATTCTGAGCAGCCCTGACGATTTCCGATCTGCGATCATACGCTTTATTGCCTGCGGATCCAGTGACCAGCGTGACTTCAGGGTCGTCTTTGCCGTAGCGTTGGTCGACATAGTCAAGCAACGCCGTTACGGAAGCGTAATTGTGCGCATAATCGACGATGGCGATGGTGTTCGACCTCGTATCGTGGAAATGCTCCATACGACCGGCGATACGTACCGGTTCCATATTGCGCAGCGCTTCCTTCGCGGTGGTTTCGTGGAAATCGAATCCAACGGCATGCGCAATGGCAATGGCCGCGGCGGCGTTCGCATAATTGAAGTCGCCATCCAATTGCAGGCTGAGCGAGCCGATCTGTTCACCTTCCACCGCAATGGCGAAACGGCTATGGTCTGTAAGTTCCGGCCATGCGGTCACATCCGCGGCCGATGCTTCGCCAAGAGCGAACGTGGTGACGGGAATATCGGCGATTGCAGCATCCTGACGAATAAGATCGGCGTGTGCGCATGCTGTGCCGAGAACCAAGGAACGGCAATTCTTTACGATCTGACGTTTGCAGTGGAAGTAATCCTCGAATGTCGGATGCTCGATGGGGCTGATATGGTCCGGGCTGATATTGAGGAATGCGGCGACGTCGAAAGTAAGTCCGAAAACACGATCGACTTTGTACGCCTGCGACGAAACCTCCATAACTAGGTATTCCATGCCGTTATCAGCGGCTTCGCGCATCATACGGAACGCATCCATGGACTCCGGGGTGGTCAAATCGGACTCGGCATAGGTATGTCCGTCAAGGCAATTGTCGACGGAGGAGAACAATGCGCATTTGCCGCCGGAGCAGCCGTTGAGCATGGCTTGCGTGAGGTAGGCGGTAGTGGTTTTTCCCTTGGTTCCGGTAATGCCGACGACTTTCAGTTGGTCCTGCGGGTACCCATAGAATGCCGCGGACAGCAGACTCATAGCTTTGCGCGCGTCATTCACGATGAGTCCCGGAGCTTTCGTCGCCGCGGAGAAATCGTTTTCCGCAACGTATGCGGCAAGACCGCGATCATCGATGCCATCGAGATATTCCGCTTTGAAACGGCCTTTGCAGCATAGGAGCGTGTTAGATACGACCTGCCTGGTGTCGTAGGTGATTGAACCGAATGGCTTGTCGAATCCGTTGACGGCCTGCGCGTCAAGCGTCCAGTCGTCTCCTTGGATGATTTCGCGCAGCAATCCATACTCACTGAGCAGACGTGCTGCTGATGCCAGAGTCAAAGCCATATTTCGTGTTCTCCCTGTTCTTCGGATACCGAACAGCCATTCTACCTTCAGCTATGTGCATGGCATGTGGAAGTCGATGTGATTACAATGAAGCTGTGACTGAAGTACGAACGGAAACCATGGCAAGCAGAAGGGCGCGTTTTGAAAAACTTGCCATGCCTGTGGTTGATGCGCTGTACCGGCAGGCGATGAAGCTGACCAACGATCCCGACGACGCCCAAGATTTGGTGCAGGATACTTTCGAACGGGGGTTCAAGGCGTTCGACTCCTTTCAGGAGGGAACGAATTTCGCCGACGTGGATGACGACCATCGAGCGGAATGCCTATTTCAACCAGTATGCCAAAGCCAAACGCAGACCGCAGAGGGCTAACGATTCCACCGGTGAATATGACGATTGGGACATTTATTCGGCTTCGGAGCATTCCTCGGAAGAACTTAAATCCGCGGAACAGGAATATTTGGATGCCTATGCGCCCGAGGAAATCATGGCGGCGCTCGCCAAGCTTTCGCCGGAACGCCGTCAGGTGTTCATCGATGCTGCGATTGATGGCAAGTCATACCAGCAGGTGGCTGACGAACAGGGTGTGAAGATCGGCACGGTGATGAGTCGTCTCAATCGTGCACGTACGCAGTTGAAACGAGAACTTGCCAACTATGCGAAGGAACGTGGCTATGCCACGGCAGGGAAGGATAGCGCATGAGTGAATCGATCGAACGGCATACCACCACTGTCACCACCAGCGAGGACGGCACTGTGACCCGGGTGACGCATACCAGTGTGCGCGTTAGCGCCTCCGGTGATTGTTTCGACCCCGAACGTTGCTGCGACGAGCGTGAACGGGCATTGATCGCGGCCATGCGTGCGTATCTGCGCCCGCAGCATGCCCCGCAGAGTCTGATTGACCGTCTTGAAGCTACGCTTGACCATTGCTGCGGAGAATAAGTCCGTGCATGTTCCCCCGGCAATGGGCTTGTGGCAGGCTCTATGGCAGGCTGAAGAAGTATGAGAAAACCCCGCGAATCAATGGTGATTCGGCGGGGTTTTCAATGTTCTGTAGCGTTATTCACGCTGGCAGGGATCAGGCGTTTGGACGCTTGCCGTGATTGGCGGCCTTCTTACGACGATCCTTGCGCTTACGTCCGCGCATGCCCATGATTGGACTCCTTTACTTACGATTAATAAGCCTTCGGGATTATCGCACACGAGCGAGACGTTTGCCAAATCCGGTGTTCGATAGGTGGCCGCTCAGGCTTATCCTTCGGTTTTTAATATGACCAGAATCAGTCGGTTTAACCGATTGGATTACTCGATCACGTTCACTCGCATGTTCACTCGGCCATACCGAGGAATAGCGAGGTGCTGGTGGTTTCGCCCGGCTTGATCACAATCAGCTCGTTGCCCGTGTTGAATGCGTTGGCATAGGCGGTCTGTGGCTCCACGGCAACGCCGGCGGGATGTTGGAATGCAGGGAACTTGGTGCCTGTGCATACCTGGAACGAGGTGATGGTTTCGTCGCCACCGACGCGGACCTTCTTACCATCGGCGCGGGTGAACACTGCCGTGACGGAACCGTCTTCGGCGTGCTCCAGATCGGTCCATGCGTCATCGAACGGCTGCTCGGTGAGCAGTGTGTCTTTGCGTAGGTCGTACTTGGTGCCGTCAACGGGCTCAGTACCGGTCGGAATAAGGTTTTCGTCCACGGTGACATGTGTGCGTGCCGGCAGCGTCAGGCTGCACTTGGCGTTGTGCTCGTCGATCTCGTCTCCATAGCCGTTAAGGCTGTTGGCGAGCCAAGGGTGAATGGCCAAAGCCCACGGCGCGTTCGTGTCGCCATTGTTGTAGGCGCTGACGGTCAAGTGCATGCCGTCATCGGCGAGGCTGTAGGTGGCGGTGACATACAGGTCAAACGGGTAACCGACCATGTTGGGGGAGCGCCAGGCGAGGGTCACTGCGTCTTCGGCAAGAGAGATCAGCTTCCAGAATGAGCGGTAACCGTAGCCGTGGATGGCGGTGTTGCGGTCATGTTCGTCGATTGGCAGCGAATAGGTCTTGCCTTCGAACGTGTACTCGCCGCCCTCGATACGGTTCGGGAACGGAATGAGGATCTGGCCGTGGCAGCAGGTCACCAGATCATCAGGGCCAAGGGCGACGGTCAGATCTTCGCCCTTATAGGTCAGTTTGCGCATAGTTGCGCCAAGTTCGGTGATGACGGCTTCATAGTCGCCATGGGAGATGGAGAATTGCTGTCCGGTACGGGCAGGCAGGTTAATGCAGGTCATAGTCACTCCATAGTGCCGTTGGATAGGTTCCGGTAACGGTAGCGTTACCGGCTAACACCACAGTTTACCTGTTTCATGCCGTATGATGATGCTGTTTCTTCGGCGTGCCGCCCATGTCTTAGTATTGATGAGGTTTTTACAAAGCAACGAAAGGCGGCCATCATGACCAAGCGCATCGTACTGGCGGATCCCCGTGGCTTTTGCGCGGGCGTCGACAGGGCGATTCTGACTGTGCAGACGATTCTCAAGGCTGCCAATCCACCTCGGACTGACGATCTGCCGCCGGTGTATGTGCGTCGTCAGATTGTGCACAACAAGCATGTTGTTGAAGAACTGTCGGCTCAGGGTGCAGTATTCGTGCAGGAATTGGCTGAGATTCCCGATTCCGCGGCTTCCGCAGGAATTCCGATTGTCTTCTCTGCGCACGGCGTGTCTCCTGCGGTGAAGGCTGAGGCTGCGGCTCGGGGCATGCATGTTGTTGACGCCACATGCCCTTTGGTGAGCAAGGTGCATCGTGAGGTGTTGCGTTTCGTCAAAGAAGGCTACGAAATCATCTACATCGGGCATAAGGGTCATGATGAGGCCGTTGGCGTGGTCGGCGAATCTCCGGAACATGTGCATCTGATTGAGCATGAGTCGGATGTCGATTCGTTGGATTTTTCTTCGGATACGAAGTTGGTACTGCTTTCGCAGACTACGCTGAGCGTGGATGAGACGGCAGGCACTATCGCCGCGTTGAAGGAGCGTTTCCCATGGCTTGAGATGCCTCCGAATTCCGACATCTGCTATGCCACGTCGAATCGTCAGGCTGCGGTCAAACTCGTTGCCGAGCAATCGGATTGCGTGGTGATCGTCGGTTCGGCGAATTCGTCAAATTCCGTACGCTTGATGGAGGTTGCACAGGAGGGGCTGAACACGCGTTTTGGCGGTGTACTTGATGGTGCTTGCGGAAAGGCCCACCGTGTGGATGATGCGTCCGAGCTTGATCCTGCATGGTTCGATGGTGTTGAATCCGTGGGAATCTCGTCGGGCGCATCTGTACCTGACGAATTGGTGTCAGGTGTTATTGAATCGCTGCAAAGCCAAGGTTTCAATGATGTGGCCACCATTGAAACCATTAAGGAAAACATGCATTTCGTGCTTCCCAGTGAACTTCGTAAGAAACCGGTCCGCTGATTGGACTTTACGAGCGTCGAGTACTTTACCGAGTGCCGATAGGTGCAGCTACTCCGTCAAGCACCTTGAGCAGATCGTTGGGATCGATGCCGATTGAGAAGCCGCGTTTGCCTCCCGACAGCAGTATCTCGCTATATTGCAAAGCGCTTTCGTCGAGTACGGTTTTGTGGTGTGTGCGTTGACCGAGCGGTGAGATGCCTCCAACCACATACCCGGATTCGCGCATGGCGACCTTTGGATCGGCCATGGAGGCTTTTTTGGCTCCGACCGCTGCGGCCAGCGCCTTCAGATCCATGTGTCCGCTTACAGGAACCACGCCTACCACGCGTTCGGAGCCGGTATCGGCCATAAGCGTTTTGAACACCTGATGCTCGTCAAAGCCCAGTTTGTGGCGGCTTCGACCCCATAGCCGTCATCCATATGGTCGTTTGAATGTGCGTATTCGTAAGTCTTGATGGGATTCCCGCTTGTTCGAGTTGCACTGTTGCCGGCGTGGAGCCGGCGCCCTTCTCATGCTTTTTCTTACCCATGTTGCTCTACTCTAAAGCGTATTTGTATCGGTACGTATTTGCGTCGGTTAACAAAAGGGCTTCCGCCGTGAAGCGAAAGCCCTTGCACTAAGTTCTACTTAGAATCGTGCGGATTGTTCCGCTATTGATTCACTCGGAGATCTCAGCGAAGTACAGCAGGGTGCGCACCATGTTGCAGGTGAAGCCGTACTCGTTGTCGTACCAAGAAACGGTACGAGCCATGGTCACGCCGTCAACGGTGTTGACGTCGGTCTGGGTCGGATCGAACACGCCACCGTGGGTGTCGCCGATGATGTCGGAAGACACGATGCCATCCTCGTTGTAGCCGTAGAAGTCGGTGGAGGAGAAGGCAGCCTTGAATGCGGCGTTGATCTCGTCAGCGGTGACTTCCTTGTTCAGGACGGTGGTCAGCTCGGTGACGGAGCCATCCGGAACCTGGATACGCTGGGCGTGGCCCTGCAGCTTGCCGTTCACGGACGGAACGACCTTGCCGATAGCCTTGGCAGCGCCGGTGGAGTGAGGAATGGTGTTGATTGCGGCGGCACGGTTGTTGCGAGCCTTCGGGAAGCGCGGGCCGTCGAGGATCATCTGGGTGCCGGTATAGGCGTGGATGGTGGTCATGAAGCCAGCCTTGATGCCCCAGTTCTCGTCCAGCAGCTTGACCATGGCGGCCATGGAGTTGGTGGTGCAGGAGCCGGCGGACACGATCACGTCGGAAGCCTTCAGGATCTCGTGGTTCACGCCGAAGACGACGGTCGGGGTGGTCTCGTCCTTGGCCGGAGCGGAGATCAGGACCTTCTTGGCGCCAGCGTTGATGTGAGCCTGGGACTTCTCAGCGGAGGTGTAGAAGCCGGTGCACTCGAGCACGAACTCAACGCCATCGTTCTTGACCCACGGGATGTTGTTGGCATCCTTCTCGGCGTAAACCTTGTATTCTTTGCCGTCAACCACGATGGAGTCTTCGGTGGAGGTGACCTCAACCGGGGTGCCATCGTCATGACGGAAGGTGCCGTGGGTGCTGTCGTACTTCAGCAGGTAGGCCAGCATGGACGGGGTGGTCAGATCGTTGATTGCAGCGACCTCAATGTCACCGGCCTGGCCGCCACGAGCCTGCAGCTCGAAGATGCGGCGGAAAGCCAGACGACCGATACGACCAAAGCCGTTAATACCAATCTTAACTGTCATGTAATTCTCCCTTTAGGGTAGGCCACGCGTGTGCTGGGCACACAGAAGCCATTGTTTACCAACGTCACCCACTTTAGTGCGTCACCTGTACTTAAGGCAACGCACTCGCGCGTGTGTTTCAGAAAACGTCGTATTTTTCCGTGAGCGCTCACATCATCTTTTCGAGATAAACGTGATAGACGAAGGTGATTTTCTTCGCTTTGCGATTAGCGGGATTGGCGTTCGTGCTTGGCAAGCGATGAAGATACTTTGGTGTCCAACGATCCGAGGTCACCCTCAAATGTGTGGTGCCAAGAGACTGCTGGTAGTGGGGCTTCCGAAGGGAAAGTCACCACCAAGGTGCCATGTTCGACGCCGATATGGGCGGCGGCTCCGTTGAGGAATTCGTTACTGACGCCGTTGACACGTGTGCTGGTCATCGTCATGTCATCTACCTCGTATTTCAGTCCACGTTCGCTCACGCCAAGAGAGGTGTCGGAATGGGAGAATACGGAAACCATACGTCCTGGTTCGACGTTGTTCTCGCCGAAATCGAGTGCTCCATCGCAAATCGCGGTCACAATGGAGCCGTTCCCGTGCAGAAAACCTACTGCACCATGCTGAGCCAGCAATGCCATCAGTTGGATATTGGATATGGTGTGATCGATTCGTCCGCCGAGCGCGCCATATATATGGAAAAGCCGCGCATGGTGTGACCAGCCGATTTTTAGTGCCGACAGAAGGTCTGGATCGTCTTTTTCTGGAGGTAGGGCAATGGTGTGTTCACCCTGTGTCGGACGTTCTCCAGTAAGCGAATCGAAATCGCCCACCACCACGTCAGGCGACATATCAAGTGCGCGTGCATGGTCAAGCCCTCCGTCCGCCGCGATAATGAATGCTCCAGACGGAACGATGGGGGTATCGCTGTAGTATTCGCCAGCCGCGAAAATCACGCATGTGTTGGAATTATCTGTCATATGGGGTCAGTGTAATATGGCGTTGGAATGATTAAAGAAGATGTTTCAGAAGGTTTCATTATGCGACACGCTGTGGTCGCGGTGTGTGGTATTATCTACAAGGCTTGAGAAATCAAGAAAGCGGGATATCTCCACCTGGAAGCCTTTCAGGGCCTCGGGTTCAGGCATAAGCCTCTGGTGCCGTATGAAACGGCAGTGGAAGAGCTGTGGTATGGCTCTTTGTTGCGCCCTCGAATTGGGTGTTTTGGCTTGCCGTGAACATGCGAGACTTTGAAAACTGCCGATCTGGGAGCATTCCGTCGAATGGAACATGAGGATTGGAGTCATCATCAGCGACGAACCACGCATTAACGACGAGATTCGCGTCTCCCAGGTGCGTCTGATCGGCCCGAACGGCGAACAGGTGGGAGTCATCGCGACTTCCGTCGCACTGAACCTGGCAAAGGAAGCGAACCTCGATCTCGTCGAGGTGGCGCCCAACGCGAAGCCTCCGGTCGCCAAGCTCATCGATTACGGCAAGTACAAGTACAACGAGAAGATCAAAGCTCGTGAGGCACGCCGCAACCAGAGCACCGCGGAAATCAAGGAAATTCGCTTCCGTCTGAAGATCGACGACCATGACTTCGAGGTCAAGAAGGGCCATGTTGTGCGCTTCCTGAATGGCGGAGACAAGGTCAAGGTCACCATCATGCTGCGTGGCCGCGAGCAGTCGCGACCGATTGGCGGCGTCGAGTTGCTGCAGCGACTTGCCAGCGAAGTGGAGGAATACGGCACCGTCGAATTCGCTCCGAAGCAGGAAGGCCGCAACATCATCATGACGCTCGCGCCGAAGGGCAAGAAGGTTCACACCCAGTCCGAGCAGCGTCGTCGTGGTGATCAGTCCCGTGCCGAACGTCAGGCTCGTCAGGCCGCACGCTTGGCGGCCAAGCAGGAAGCCCAGGCTCAGGCAGCGGCCGAAGCCAAGGCCGCAGTGACGTCCGACAAACCGAAGACTTCCGAAACGAAGTAACAAACAAGGAGGGCAGCAATGCCGAAGATGAAAACTAATTCCGCCGCTTCCAAGCGCGTCCGCGTGACCGGTTCCGGCAAGCTGATGCACGCTGGCTCCGCAATGCGCCACAACCTCGAGCACAAGTCCGCTCGTAAGCGTCGCGCACTGAAGGCCGACGGCGTTCTGGCTACTTCCCAGAGCAAGAACATGAAGAAGCTGCTCGGTCGCTGAGCATAGCGAGAGCTAATAAGAAGACTTAATAGAAAGCTGAGGAATCAAATATGGCACGTGTCAAGCGCGCAGTAAACGCCCACAAGAAGCGTCGCGTCGTTCTCGAGAGGGCTTCCGGCTACCGCGGCCAGCGCTCCCGTCTGTACCGTAAGGCCAAGGAGCAGCTGCTTCACTCCTTTACCTACAACTTCCGCGACCGCAAGGCTCGCAAGGGTGACTTCCGCAAGCTGTGGATCCAGCGTATCAACGCTGCCGTCCGCGCAGAGGGCATCACTTACAATCGTTTCATCCAGGGCCTGCACCTCGCTGGCATCGAACTGGATCGTCGCGCTCTCGCCGAGCTGGCCATCTCCGATCCGGAGACCTTCAAGGCCATCGTCGAGCAGGCCAAGGCTGCTCTTCCGGCTGATGTGAACGCTCCGAAGGAAGCCTGAGCTTCTTCGCTGATTCAGCGTGACTGATGGGAACCCTCGCTCCAGCAATGGGCGGGGGTTCTTGTGTTGCGTGTCAGGAACCATCTATCTCATAGCCATGGCAACGGCGGTATACGATGCGAACAGGCAACCTTCGGCGGAAGGAGGGTGATGAACGATTTCGAGCGGATGATCAGACAGTTTCTTGCGCACATCGATGTTGAGAGAGGATTGTCAAAAGCAACGGTGTCGGCATATGGCGCCGATCTGAAAAAATATCGGCAGTGGCTTGCCAATCGGGGGATTAATGACATTACGTCCGTGACGACACAGGATGTGGAGAACTACGTCGTTTTTCTTGACGAGTCCGGGGAATCCGCCCGAAGCAAGGCCCGCCGGTTGGCCAGCATCCACGCGTTCCATCGTTTCGCCGTGGACGAACATAGCGTCGCCGACGATGTATCCGCGCAGGTGAAAGCTCCCAAGGGTGCAAGTACCCTTCCCGATGTGCTGACTATTGATGAGGTCACCAGATTGTTGGAAGCGATTCCCGTTTCCCAGAACAGAGCTCATGGCGGCGCTTCGTTGGAGGTCCCGGATGATCCTGTGATGCTTCGAGACAAGGCGTTGCTTGAATTCATGTATGCGACCGGCGCGCGAGTGTCGGAGGCATGCGGAGCGAATCTTGATGATGTCGATACGGAATCCAGAATCGCCAGACTGATGGGCAAAGGTTCAAAACAACGTCTGGTTCCTGTCGGCAGCTACGCATGCGAGGCAATCAGCCGGTATGTGCGTTCGGGGCGTCCAATACTGGAGTCGAAGTCAAAAGGTCCTCAGGAGCGTCGCGCCCTGTTTCTCAACAAGCGCGGACGAAGATTGTCGAGACAGTCGGTTTGGGAGATCATCCGGGTTGCGGGGGAGCGTGCGCACATCGACAAGCCGTTGCATCCTCATACGTTGCGTCATTCTTTCGCCACGCATCTTATCCAAGGCGGTGCCGACGTGCGTACCGTGCAGGAGCTGCTTGGGCATGCAAGCGTCACCACCACGCAGATATACACGCACGTCAGTCCCGAAAACCTGATTGAAACGTATCTGACGTCTCACCCCCGCGCCAGATGATGGTGTTGCTGCCGTTTTGAACGGCGGCAATGGACTAGCATGGATTACAGTGAAAGTTGACACAAGGATGTTGGTAAGGTAAACGGTATGCCTACGGATTTGCTTGGACGTGATTATGAGACGTTTCCCGCTCCGGAGCCGCTGCAGACGCACGGTCCGGCGAGGATCATCGCCATGTGCAACCAGAAAGGTGGCGTCGGCAAGACCACCAGTTCCATCAATATCGCTGGTGCATTGAGCCAGTATGGGCGTCGCGTGCTTATCGTCGATTTCGACCCGCAGGGTGCGGCCACGGTGGGGTTGGGCATCAACGCCAATACCGTGGAAGATACGGTGTACACCGCACTGTTCAATCCTCGCATGGATGTGCATGATGTGATTCGACATACCGATTTCGAGAATCTCGATATCATGCCGGCCAACATTGATCTGTCCGCCGCTGAAGTGCAGTTGGTCACCGAAGTTGGGCGCGAGCAGGTGCTGGCTGGTGTGTTGCGTCAGGTCAAGGATGAATACGATGTGATCATCGTCGATTGCCAGCCTTCTCTGGGTTTGCTTACGGTGAATGCGCTGACCGCTGCCGATGGCGTGATCATTCCCGTGGCTGCTGAGTTCTTCGCACTGCGAGGCGTGGCCTTGTTGATGCAGTCCATCGAAAAAGTCAATCCCGCATCAATCCGAGTCTGGAAGTGTACGGAGTGCTCGTCACCATGTTCACGCATACCTTGCATTGTGATGAAGTGTTGCAGCGTATTTATGAGGCATTCCAAGGCAAGGTCTTCCATTCAGTCATCTCACGTTCCATCAAACTTCCGGATTCCACGGTTGCGGCCGCGCCTATCACCATTTATGCGCCGAACCATAAGACCGCGAAGGAATATCGTGAGGTTGCCCGAGAGCTGATTGCTCAGGGCATCGTCGCATAAGACGCATAGGGCTCCTTCGTGGGGCCTTTTTCGTTGAAGGGCATACGTGGGTTGAAATTCAAGCGGTGTGGTGAAACACTGCACTTATAGTCACGTTGACTATAAGTGCTACACTGTGATTCCGGAACAATTCAAATCGACAAAAGATCGGAGAGGTGAGGTCGCGATGATCATGGGCAATGTCTCAGAACGGCGCAAACAGCCGCCGCAGGTGGGCGTTTCCGTGGTCATTCTCGCTTTGGGGCCAGCTTCCCACGGAACGCAGGAACATGCTCGAACCAGTGCGGGATCCACCTTGTGGATACCGCTGGTCCGGCGCGTGCGCCAGCCTTTTCTTGGCCAGTGGGCGTTGCCCGGTGGTGGTTTGAGGGCTGACCACTCGCTGGAGCAATCTGCCTACGTTGCGCTGGAATCCACGACATCGTTGCATCCACGGTATCTTGAACAGCTGTATACATTCGGCGATCCAGCGCGCTCACACGGCGGGCTGCCGATGGTATCCATCGTCTATTGGGCGTTGGTCGACGATTTTAACGGGCAACTCGGGCAGAGTATCGACGACAATGTCAAATGGTTTCCTGTGGATGATCTGCCTGAGTTGGCATTTGACCATGGCGACATCGTGGACTACGCCCTCAGCAGACTTCGTGGCAAAATCGAATATCCGCAGATCGTCACCAGATTGGTAGGCGAGAGGTTTACGCTGAGCCAGCTGCATGACGTGTACGAGGCCGTTGCCGGTCAGAGCATCGATCTGGCGAATTTCCGCCGTAAGATGCTCGCATCCGGGCAGCTGGAGGACACCGGTGACAAATTGCGTGTCGGACGCAATCGTCCGGCAACGGTGTATCGCTACACCATGGATGTGCTCCGACAGTCGACATGGAGCGATGCTCGGGATCGCCATGATTTCGATGTGCGGGAAACGCAGGATGATGTGCTTTCCGCGTTGACGACGATCTGACGTCTTTTCGGATTGTTTCCTTTTCAGACGATTCTGTCTGGTTTTCGGCATGCCTTGTAGGCATGGTCGTTTCGTATGAGAGGAAGAAGTATGACATCCGTGCAATCCGCATCGGTTGCTTCGTCGGGTTCGTTGACACGCAATGAGCGTCTTGATCGCCTGCCGTTTAACAAAGCGCATAGGAAACTTCTGGTGGCGTCCGGTATCGGCTGGGCTTTCGACGCCATGGACGTCGGCTTGGTGTCCTTCGTTGTGGCGGCCATCGCGGCTGACCCGCATTTCAATTTTGACACCAACCGAGAAAAGCTGGGTGCTGTCCATCGGCTTCGTCGGCATGGCGATCGGTGCTGCGCTGGGTGGTTTTGTAGCCGATCGTGTTGGCCGCAAAACGGTCTTTTCCGCGACGCTGGTGATTTTCGGTTTGGCGAATGGCGGCATGGCACTGTCATGGTCGTTGGCCGCGCTTTTGATCGCTCGTCTGATCATCGGTCTTGGTTTGGGCGCCGAACTGCCAGTGGCTTCCACTCTGGTTTCTGAATTCTCTCCGACCAAACAACGCGGTCGTATGACGGTGCTGTTGGAATCCTTCTGGGCTGTCGGCTGGATTGTCGCCGCCTGCATTGGCTACTTTGTGATTCCGAA
>ENA-OQNJ01000014-OQNJ01000014.1-human-gut-metagenome-genome-assembly--contig:-NODE-14-length-39384-cov-4.733041_pt1 | contig 39384 bp, 35 predicted proteins | sample MGYA00242630_ERZ504882 | MGnify/ENA primary metagenome ERZ504882 (study PRJEB26092, sample SAMD00036408) | human gut metagenome | host: Homo sapiens | study: EMG produced TPA metagenomics assembly of... | reverse complement strand
ACCGAACCGGTCAAGATGACCGCTACCGGCAAGATGATCGAACTGCTTAAGGGTGATCTGTATCGGCAGTCCAAGGATTCCAAGTCCGTCAGCGACTACACGCAGGGAGCCGACAATGGTCTGACGTTCGTGATGATGAAAGACGTCGATTACAACGATGACGAGACCTGGAACAAATATCTTGACGAAATGACCATCGATGAGATGACCACCCAGCTTTCCGATTTGTTCGGCACGGCCGAAGCGGCTTCCGTGAACCGACCGGCGTATGCGGCTGGTGACGGTACCGCCAGCGTCGGCGGCAATACCTACGCCAAAGAGTACGGTGACGCCCGTGACGTCACCCTGTATCCGGCGACCAATGTGCTCGCCAGCACTTGGGATTATGGACGCATGCAACGTCGTGGCGAACTGGTCGGTGAGGAAGCCCTGTATGCCAAGACCCCGGTCGGATGGGGTGGTGGCGGCAATCTGCACCGCACTCCGTTCGGCGGGCGCAATGGCGAATACTGGTCCGAAGACAGCATCATGGTCTACCTTGACAACCTCGTGGAACTTTCAGCTGCTCAGAAGAAAGGCTTCGCACAGGGTGTCAAGCATGTTGCAGGCAATGATCAGGAGCTGTATCGCGAAGGTCTGAACATGTTCTTCAACGAGCAGGCATTCCGCGAGGGTGCGCTCAAGGGCGTGGAAGGCATCGTCAGCAACGAGAACGCCACCGCTTTGATGATGTCGTTCAACAGACTCGGTGTGGTCTGGTCCTCAGCCAGCACCGCGCTGACCACTCAGGTGATCCGCAACGAATGGGGCTTTAAGGGCATGATCGAAACCGACGGCGTGGCCGGCGGCTCCTACAAGTCGCATTTCCCGTCATCATTGGCAGCAGGCGTGACCACCTACTGCATCGATCCGGGCAATACCGCGGCCGCAGGCATCAAGAATCAGATCGAAGACAATGACGACGGCGATATGCTCGGCTATCTGCGCACCTCAATGAAGAACTTCCACTATGCGCTGACTCGTACCAGCCTGATCAACGGGTTGGATGCCAACGCCAAAGTGGTCAAAGTCACCCCTTGGTGGCGTTACGCGATCTTCGGTGTGGATGCGGCGTTTGCGTTGATGACGCTTGGCTGCGCCTACATGATGTGGCGTTCCGGACGTCGAGGCAAGAATGCGCGGGAAACGGTCAAGGTCGAATCCGAAACCGCGACGGGAAAGTGAGGAATCATTATGAATAGCAGAACTCCATCCATGTTCTCCAACAGAACTATCGGCTTTTACCTAGGACTCGCCGCCGGTGTGATGGCCATCGTCTCACTGGTTGCCTACGCCATGTATGCCGTTGCCGCCGGCTCATACAACGTGTGGGTCATCGCACCGCTTGTGTTGGTCGTGCTTGCGCAGGCCGCGACCATACCTCTTGACAATGACTGGCTGATTGCCGTAACGCCGGCGATAGGCATGATCGCATGGTGTGCGTTCGTCATGGAATGCATGTATACGTTCGTCGGCCATTTCATGAATCTGAACATGTTCGGCGACCAGAGCCTGTTCGGTCCGGTCATGACGGTGACCGTGCTGACCGCAGTCACCGTGCTGATGCTCATGGTGTCGTCGTTCATGCGTAAGCGTAAGTAGGCTGCCGGCCCTCCGTCATTTGTCAGACGTCGTTCGGGCGAAGGGGCGCCACGATCGTTCTTGCGCCCGAATGACGACCTTCCTTCGTGAACGTCTTTGAAAGCACCATCATGAACAGAATCCCATTCAATACCGGCTGGATGTGCCGTCCGGCCGCATCCGAGGCCGAGGAAGTGCCGGTGACCATTCCCCACGACGCCATGCAGTGGGATCCGAAAAGCGCCGACAGCCCATCCGGAGTGAACAGCGGCTGGTACAGCGCTCGCGACTACCTGTACACCAAGCATTTCTCTTCCGCCGACATTCGCAGATCTTCCGGTGATCTCACCCTGCTCGAGTTCGAAGGTGTCTACCGTAATGCCCGCATACGATTGAACGGTAGGCTGATCGCCTCCCATGATTATGGCTATTCCGGCTTCTATGCGGATCTGAGCGAGTACATAGCCGAAGGCGACAACGTGTTGACGGTCGAAGCGCATAACAGCGACCAGCCGAACTGTCGCTGGTATTCCGGTACCGGCATCTATCGTCCGGTATGGCTATGTGTCATGCCGGAGCGACATATCATGCCCGACGGCGTGCGCATAACGACGGTCGATTACCGTACCAGACGCATCGCGGTCGACGTACGCACCAGCCATCCGGGAGTCGTATATGTGAGCGTTCTTGATGTCGATGGCAGGTCCATGGCGCAATTCAAGGCGTTGTCGGATCGGCTCGATGGGCAGGGCAATCTCATGCATGAGGAATGCGTGATTCCCGATGTTCGCCTGTGGAACACCGATGAGCCGAATCTCTACACCTGTGTGGTGCGGTTCGGTGATGACGAGCAACGTGAGGTCTTCGGCGTGCGTACGGTGGAATGTGATGCGCGACGGGGATTCCGTATCAATGGCGAACGTGTGATCCTGCGTGGTTGCTGCCTCCACCATGACAACGGACTGCTGGGTGCATGCGCATATCCGGCTGCCGAGGAACGCAAGGTGGCGTTGCTGAAAGGCGGCGGTTATAATGCCATCCGTTCCGCGCACAATCCTTGTTCCAAGGCGTTGCTTGACGCCTATGACCGACTGGGCATGTTGATGCTCGACGAGTATGTGGACGGCTGGTACATCCACAAGACCCGCTACGACTACGGCACTGAAGTGGAGGCGAACTATCGTGATGATCTGGCTGATCTGGTGGCCAAGGACTATAACCATCCGAGCGTGATCATGTATTCGATCGGCAATGAAGTGTCGGAAACCGCGCAGCCGCGAGGTATCGCTCTGACCGATGCCATGACGCAATATCTGCATGGGCTCGATGCGACCAGACCAGTGACCTGCGGCGTCAATATCTTCTTCAATTTCTTGTCATCCATGGGACTTGGCGTGTATACCGACGAAAAAGCGATGAAGGAAATCGAACATTCCGGCAAGAAGAAGGCGGTCGGCAGCGAATTCTTCAATCGGCTCGCAGGCATCATGGGAGCCGACTTCATGAAGTTCGGTGCGACCTTGCCTCCTTGCGATTGGAAGACGCGCGGCGCGTTCGCCGTGATGGACGTTGCCGGATACAACTACGGCATCCGCCGATACAGGCATGACCTGAACAGATATCCGAATCGCGTGATCGTCGGCTCGGAAACCTTCTGCTCGGATGCGGCGCGATTCTGGGATTTGGCGCAGAGCAATCCGCGGCTGATCGGTGATTTCGTATGGTCCGGTATGGATTATCTCGGGGAAGTCGGTATCGGCTCGCAGGAGTATGCGGAATATGCCAAGAACTTCGACGGATCACTTGGCTGGGTGAGTGCGGGCGCCGGTCGATTCGACCTGACCGGCAAGCCTTTGGCGGAGGCTTCATACACTCAGGTCGCATTCGGTCTGAAACCGATTGCGATCGGCGTGGTGCCGGTCGGTCTTGGCCGTGAACATTCGCCGTCCGCCTGGAAGATGACCAATGCGGTCGAAAGTTGGTCGTGGGACGGTCAGGAAGGTGAACGCACGCAAGTGGAGGTATATGCGCGTGCCGCCAGGGTGAAACTCTTGCTGAACGGGCGTGAAATCGGGTCGGCTCGTGTCGGACGTGACGCTCGCGTGACATTCACGGCCGTCTACAGGCCGGGCAGTCTGACGGCGGTGGCGTATGACGCCGACGGCGTGGAAATCGCGAGAACATCACTGGCCACGGCGGGCAAGGAAACGAGATTGCATGCCGTGCCGGAAGCGGAGCGCATCGCGCTCGGTGACGGGCTCGCATATGTGCGGTTCATGTATGCCGACGCTGCGGGAACCGTCAAACCATTACTGCGAGGTGACGTGCATATCGAAGTGGAAAACGGCGAAATCCTAGGTTTTGGCAGCGCCTGCCCATACTACGAGCGTAGCTATCGCAGCGATACCGCCGACACCTACTACGGCGAGGCGATGGCCATCATCAGGCCTTGCGAGACGGGAATCCTCAGCGTGAAGGCAAGCAGTCCGTACGGTGAGGCCACGGCTCGAATCGAGGTGAGATAATGGCGGTCAATCCTTGGCGAACCTTTGCGAGGAATCATCCGAAGGCCGCAAATGGGTCTGGCAGATAGGCGTGTTCTATCTGTTCAGTCTGGCGGTCACCGTGCTGCATATGCGTGTTCACGTTCCTGCCGTATCTGTTTGGCGAGGGGCTGGCCTCCACGGCATTCATGTGGCCGCATATTCCGATATCGTTCGCAGGCATCGACTACTCGTGGAATGTGCTTGGCTATGGGGTGGCGCGCAATGCGGCCGGGGAAGTGGTGATCGGCGGTGGCCTTGGATATTTCCTGAGCTATGAGATCAGATCATTCGTGGCGCAGTGCGTCAACTTCCCGCTGCAACGCAACGTGACGTTCAAATCACATGGCAACGTGGCATATCAGATACTGTGGTACTTCATCGCATGGGTGCTGATCTCATTGTTCTGCAACGCCATCAACGGCCTGTGGCTGCCGTTGGCGCAGGCACGGTTCGATCCAGCCGTATACAATCTGCTGGTCACGTTCATCACCGGAGGCGTGTCCATGGTGATCTACTTCTTCGTATACAAGATCATCTTCCCGGAGGGCAAGTCGGACGATCGGTGATGATCGTGCTACCTGCGCTTGGCGTGGCGATGGTTGACGATGGCCTTGGAACCGCGGTCGGACAGTTGCGAGACCAGTGCGCCCAAGGCTGCGGAAATGACGGCGAAGGCGATGCCGAGGATGGCGTCCTTGCGTGCGTCGGTGGTGCCGTCGGGAAGGGTCGCCTTGCGGCCAACGCTCTGCTTCCACGCCATCTCGAACACCTTGCCGAACGCCAGTCCGACTAGCGTAGGCATGGCGAATTTGAAGATTTTGTCACCGAAGGAATCGGGATCGTTCAGTCTCTGATCGCGCTTGGCGTTCACTTTCCCGTCGATGTTGCGCAGGGCCGCTACCACACGGTCCGCTGTAGATTCCAGATCTGGCGTTTCACTCATGGTTCCATAGTAATGCGTGATCGACGTGCTTTCCTGCCAATCCGGATGGGCGAAGCGCGTAGCGGAATGATGTTGCGATTTCCGAAGACACGCGGGAGCAAGTGCAGGGGTTCATGGGCGGGGTCGGTTAGAGTAGGGATATGACTGAAAATCATGTTGGAAGCAAGGACGCTTCCGTTGTCGCGCCCGGACGCTTGGTGCTGTTGCGCCACGGACAGACGGTGTGGAGCGAATCCGGTCAGCATACCGGACGCACTGATATTCCATTGACCGACACCGGTCGGCTACAGGCCGAATCCGCGGGAGAGCGTTTGCGTTCGGCCTTCCCGAACGGTTTCGATCCAGGCTGCATGTTCGCAAGTCCGCTTCGCCGTGCCCGCCAGACCGCGGCGCTCGCCGGTTACGGCAATTACAGGATCCTGCCCGAGATCGCCGAATGGGATTACGGTCGCGCCGAGGGGCGCACACGCCAGCAGGTCAGCGAGGCCAGCGGTTTCGCCTGGGACGTATGGCGGGATGGTCCGCGTTCGCTGAACCCCGGACTTGAAGGCGATTGGATTGAGACATTGCCGTCCGGCGAGCAGGTTCCGGTGCATAACGGTCCGGGCGAGGACGTGGAGGAGGCCGCCGCGCGTACCCGGGACGCCATCGAACGAGTATTGCCGTTGCTGAACGTCGGCCACGATGTGCTGCTGGTGGCTCATGCGCATATTCTGCGCATCCTTACTTCGCAATGGTTGGGCGTCGACCCGCATTTCGCCCGTCTGCTGCGGCTCGATACCGCGCATTACTGCATCCTGAGCCAGTACAAGGGTGACAATGTCATAGAGCGTTGGAACTGCTGAAGACATATCGGATGGAAGGTCGGTTGCCTACCGGCATTTGCAGCAGTCTGGCACAATCAGCCGTCATAACGGCGGTATGACAATGATGTAAACGCATTCAGCATATAATGAGACAATCGCCGTAAGACGGCGCTAATCATATGCAAGGAGTGCGCATGCAAGCCAATATCGAAGACGTGGCGCAGCTGGCTGGTGTCTCCATCGCTACGGTTTCGCGTACTTTCAAGCATCCTGACGTGGTAGCGAAGAAGACACGTGACAAGGTTCTGGCTGCCGCAAATGAACTGAATTTTTCGATCTCTCACTCCGCCACTGTGTTTCAGGCCGGGCGGACGTACCGTATTGCCCTATTGCTGAACGATCGCTTTGCGTCATAGTTCAACGCACGAATTTACGAGGGCCTTGATGCAGTGTTCAATCCGGCCGGTTACGACATCTCCGTCTACCCCATCTCCACCAAGGAAGACAGGCGCACTTTTTTCGAGAACCTACCAATTCGCCGCAACGCTGATGCCGTAATCATTCCCTCCTTCGACATAGACCCTGATGAGGCGAGTCGTTTGCAAAGTGCGAACCTACCGCTTGTCGGCATTAATGCATTGCCTGAAAGCGCCTTTACGTTGTCTGTTTCCATCGACGATGAGCAGGCGATGCGACTCGCTACGCGGTACCTTAAACTTTTACACACTGGAATCACAGTGATTTATACATTATTAGAATCATGTGCGGCGTATCCATTCCTGCTGGTTTACATTCGTTTGCAATTGTGGATAAGAAGTACGGTGTCTTCTTTAACCGTTTCATTTTTGACAACGTTGGCAGTATGATATACGTAGATATGTTCGCGTGCGCACAACGAATGTGTCGCGTGCCGTGCAAGACGAGAAGTAGCAAAGGGGCATCATGACCAAAGTAGGCATTCGTGAGGTGGCCAAAGCGTCAGGCGTCTCCGTTTCCACGGTGTCGCGAGCTTTCACGCGTCCTGACTTGGTATCCGATAAAACACGTCGGAAGGTGTTGGAAACCGCCGACAGACTTGATTTCAACATTTCCCGTTCCGCCACGGCACTCAAGTCTGGCCTGACCTATCGTGCGGCGATGCTGATGAATGAAGACATCACCAGTTGGTTCAATAACAGGGTGCTTGCTGGGTTGGATGATGTCATGCATGGTGCTGGCTATGACATTTCACTGTTCCAGCATATCGATACCGCTGAGAACCGCGAACGGTTCTTCACCACTTTGCCGGTACGTCGCAATGTGGATGCAGTATTCGTCGCTTCCTTCGCCGTCGATTCGCGTGAAGTTGAGCAGCTCAAGCGCATTCGTGTGCCGATCGTTGGTATCAATACGCCGGGACGTGAAGATTTCGATGCCACCGTATGCATTGACGACGACGAGGGCATGATGATTGCTACGCAGCATCTCATCAATCTCGGTCACAAATACATCGTGTACATCTGCTCGCGCGCCGCCGATTCGCTTAATGCCTCTATCGATGCTCGTCGTCAGGGTTTCATCCATGCTTGTCAGACCGCTGAGACAAGCCACGACCTGCACTGGAAGGTGCTTGAAGTGCCGCGCGATGGTGGCTACGCCGACAGTGCCTTGGCCTCGTTGTTGGCGCTTGATCAATTCCCGGATGCAATCTGTTGTCAAACCGACACCATTGCGATTCCGCTGATTGTGCGACTGGAACGGTATGACAAGCTCACGCCGCGGGATTATTCGATTATCGGATTTGATGACAGTCAGTATGCGGATATCATGAACCTGACCACCATGAAACAAGATCCGTTTCTGATGGGCCGTAAAGCCGCACATAAAGCGCTCACACTCATTAATGGGGAGACTCTCGGTCAGCCGCATGAAATCATGCATGCTCGCCTGACCTTACGTGAGACCGACGCGCCGGTGCAGTTGGTGTTGCGTGACAATGACCGGGCAATCAACGAGTAGCGAACCTAAAGGGCCATGCATTGGCTGTCGCTCACTCTGCAGGAAATACGTCAGTTCGATGTAAGCGGTACTGCATATCGATAGTGTTGTATGCTGTGACGTCAGCGACAACTCCATGCTCATCATGGCTTACGGCATCGGCGCGATTTTCATTGCCGTGCTGTTCGTCATATTCTGATCTTACATCCGGTGATGTTGTCGCTGTTTGCACTGTTCTAGTCCGCTCATGTGACGATGAATGCGGGCAGTGTGCAAAACGTCGTAGTGCAAACGTATGTCATAAAACAATATCCAAGGATGCGGATTGTTGACGTGGTGTCGCCATAAGCGCCGCAACATGCCGTTTGTTGGTATTGCAAACGATGTCAATCTGCGATATTCTAAAGATGAGAAACATTCCTGTTGCACTATCTGTTCATGATAGTGATAACAGGCTCAGGGATTCATATGATTACGCAGTCTGGCAATGATCAGCCAGCAAAGGAGAGCGAAGATGCCGAATTCACCAGTCGCTGCACCCAGAAACGAAGAAAGCGCCGAACGTCTTGCACGTCCGTTGATTCAGCTAGCCAAAGCCAACGGTATTTCGACATCATACATCGATCAGTTGGGCGCTTATGTGGAGATTCGCGACGAAGTACTCGTCTCCGTACTGCGGGCGCTTGGCGTGGATGCCTCCACCGATGAGGCGGTTACGAAATCATATGAGGCAACTGTGCGTAAGACCCAGACTACGCTGGTGCCGTCGACCATTGTTAAATTCCTCGGTACGCCTACCGCCATTCCGATTCGTCCGGCAGGCCGGAACGTTACATTGCGCCTGCTGCTGGAAGACGGTACCGCCTACGCAGGCAATCTGGCGATGTGCCTATTAGCAGAGAATGACGGTACATTGAGATTGAACCTGCCAGATGATATTCCCTCTGGCTATCACACGTTGCGTATCAATGCTGGCGACGCATATGGCGAGGCGACGCTGATTTGTGCACCTGCCAGTATTCCGGTCCCGAAAGCGGTGGCCGATAGGCAACGTTGGGGATGGATGGCGCAGATGTATTCCGTACGTTCCTCCGAATCGTGGGGTGTGGGCGATTACGGTGATTTGCGACACCTCCTCAAGGACGCTGCAGAAAAAACGCATGCCGACTTTATGCTGATCAATCCGATTCACGCATGTGCGCCGATCCCGCCGTTGGAACCTTCGCCGTACCTGCCGGAATCCCGTCGCTTCCTGAATGTCACGTATATTCGTCCGCAGGATATCGCCGAATACGCTGATCTAAGTGAATCCGATAAGGCGGAGGTGGCGCGTCTGCATGCGCAGGTGTCGGCTGCCAATGATGATGTGAATCCGATGGACATCAATTCCGCATGGTGTCATAAACGACAGGCGCTGAAAATCATCTTCAGGCAACCGCGTTCCGTTGAGCGTCAGTCTGCCTTCGAACGGTTCAAGGAGCAGGCCGGTCCGGATTTGAAAGCGTTCGCTGCTTGGTCTGTGGCGTTCGAGGTGTGGGGTGCGCCGTGGGAAACTTCCTGGTTTAACGACACCAATCGTGACTCGCCGGAAGTGGCCGAACTTATACGTGAGCATGCCGATTTGGTTGAATTTCAGTGCTGGTTGCAGTGGATTGCCGACGAACAAGTGTCGGCGGCTCAGCAGATTGCCAAGAACTCCGGTATGGCATTAGGCTTGATGCAGGACATGGCCGTGGGTGTGCATTCGTTAGGTGCGGATGTGTGGTGGAATCCGGAACGATTCGCTGTCGGTAGCGTGACTGTGGGCTGCCCGCCTGACTTCTACAACCAACAGGGGCAGGATTGGGGTCAGCCGCCGTTCAATCCGAATTATCTGAACGCCACCGGTTACGGTGTGTACCGTGACATGGTGCATACCATGTTCGCTCACGCCGGTGCGGTGCGTATCGACCATGTACTCGGCCTGTTCCGCCTATGGTGGATTCCTCAGGGCGAAGGCGCCAAGAACGGTGCCTACGTGACATACAACGTTGATGCGATGATAGCCATCCTTACCATCGAAGCCTCCCGTGCGGACGGCCTGGTGATCGGTGAGGACTTGGGTACAGTGCCGAACTATGTACGCAAGGTGCTTGCTTCACATGGTGTGCTTGGTACCGTGGTGGAGTGGTTCGCACGAGTGGATGACTCTCCCAACGCAGGCGATCCATACGATGATCCGACCAACTATCGCAAGTATGCGTTAGCGTCCGTCACTACGCACGATCTGCCACCGACCGCAGGGTACCTGCAGTTCGAGCATGTACAGTTGCGTGAGCGGCTCCATCTGCTTACCGAATCGGTGGAATCCTTCCAAGCATCGGCCACCGCGGAACGTCAGGCCATGCTCAATCGTCTGCGGACACTTGGTCTGATCTCCGATGAGGAAGCTGACGATGCGGACAGCCACATCCCGCAGATTGTTGAAGCCATGCACGCCATGCTGCGTAAATCACCATCGTTGCTAATACAGGCCGCACTGGTTGATGGCGTCGGCGAGCGTCGTACCCAGAACCAGCCTGGAACGTCCGATCAGTATCCGAATTGGCGTATTCCGCTGGCTGATGAGCATGGACGTGTCGTGCACACCGACGAAGTGTTCGATTTGCCACGAGTCAAATCGTTAGCTGCCATCATGGATGCTTGAGACAGACCGTTTCCTTAGCATAGCTGAGTCAAGAGCCGTCGCGGCAATATGTGTCACGACGGCTCTTGACATGATTTTAATAGCAATTTGGTTGCCGAGCGACCGCCGCCGATTTCATCGGAAACCACCGATGGAAATTCAGCGTGCCTAGCAGAGCAGTTCACCAGAACCGCTCTGGTTTTGCGTAAGATTTCGGGAGGAGTTACCTGCCGGTGCGCCCAAGATGAATGAATGATGCTATCTATCTGGTGGTCCATCTTGGATTCAAAGGCCTGCGGTTCAACGTTTTTCACCATTGGTGTCCACGATCAGCAGAATCATACCTTGATGCCATGCCCCATCCTGCGAGCCTCGAATGACTTGTCCGGCATGGGGCGCGCCATCGCTGATGAAGCCAATAAGTTTAGAGAGCCCACTGACCCAACCCTTCGCCAATGCGTTGGGGCGATATCCAAATTGTTGTGCAACCTTGCGTGCTCGGCTTCTTATGGATTCTGGAATGTTGACCTTTGTTGTTCGCCACCCAGGGAACGGTGGCCACTGACACTCCGGCTGCTCTGGCCATAATCTTGAATCGTCACTCCGTTCATGCCATGTAACCTACGCAACCTGTCCCAGCAACCCATCGCTTAGTTCGGTGGCCGCATGCGCAGCCGTGGCCAGACGCTGCGAGACGGAGGGCCGAGGGAGATTCTTGTGACAGTAATGCTCCCGTGTTGCTGATGCTTCATTGGGGGGGGTAACGCGGGAGCATTCAATGTGTGGATTAGAGCAGCATCCAGATGGTTGTGTCTTGGGGCAATTGCCCGTTGGATACATCGCCAGACGCCAGTATGATCTCTCCGTTTGGCAGTGAAGCTGGAGTCTTACCGAAGTTCGTATAGGAGGCGAATGTGCGACCATCGGCGGCAGGGCGCGTGTAGGCGATTATCTCATCGCCTACGTCGATTAGAGTGCAGGAGGTATCCGCCGTGGCGGTGAGTATGTCCTGACGTGCGGCGAGTGCTGCGCGATACAGCGACAACATTGAATCCGGATCCTGTGCTTCGCTGTCGGCGGTGAAATTGCCGTACCAGAGAGGCTGCGGCAAATGGGGGCGTTCGGATTGGGTACCATCCACCTTGGTGACGGGGGAGAAGCCAAAGGAGGCTCCGTCGCCAAAACTCTCATTCCAGGAAGCCGGCGTCGGCTTGTCCGCGGCGATCCACGGCATCGGCACGCGACAGCCATCGCGGCCCTTTTCATAATAACGCTGGGTGGTGAAGTACGGAGTTGGGTCCTCAAGACGATCCCAAGGAATATCTGCTACCTCGAACAGGCCCAGTTCCTCTCCTTGATACACATATACAGAACCTGGTAGCCCGGTTTCCATCATGATGGCGGCGCGGGAGCGCTTGGTGCCGAGTTCACGGTCTTCAATATAAGAGGTGCCGTCGCGCAGCAACCAGTCCTTGGCTACCTGATGATGACTGGGGGTCTTGATCTGAGGCAGGGCGTAACGGCTGGCATGACGCGGTACATCGTGGTTGCTCATGACCCACGTGGTGGTGGAGCCGCCGGAATGTGTGGCTGAATCCAAGCCCTCCTCGATGGCGGTACGCATCTCGGCGGCGTTCCAGTTGGCTTCGGCGAACTCGAAATTGAACACCTGTCCCAGCTCTTCGGGGGAGGCGTACAGATGCTGATGCTCCGGTACGCACCAGGCCTCACCGACGGCGAAGCGTGGCGGATCGTACTCGTTGAACACTTCGCGCCACTCGCGGTAGATGTCGTGCACTTCAAAACGATCCCAAATCGGGTTAGTGCCGTCATGGCATAGCGATTCGTGAATCGGATAGCGTTTGCCCATCTCTTCAAGTGGCATGCATTCAAGATCCTTGGCTAGGCCGTGCGCCACATCGATACGGAAGCCATCAGTGCCATGGTCGGACCAGAAGCGTAGCGTTTTCTTGAATTCCTCGTGTACCTCCGGGTTCTTCCAGTTGAGGTCTGGTTGTTCCTTGGTGAAGATATGTAGGTACCATTGGCCATCTTCCACACGCTCCCAGGCTGGGCCGCCGAACAGGGAGATCCAGTCATTCGGTGGAAGTTCACCGTTCTCACCGCGTCCCTCGCGGAAGATGTAGCGGTCGCGTTCCTTGGAGCCGCGCCCCGCGGCAAGAGCCTCTAGGAACATCCGATGCTTGTTGGCGGTGTGGTTGGGTACGATGTCGACGATTACTTTGATGCCGGCCTCGTGAGCCCTGAGCGTCATCTCGTCGAAGTCGTCCATGGTGCCTAGGCGTGGGTCTACGTCACGGTAGTCGATCACGTCGTAGCCGCCGTCGGCGAGTTCGGAGGGATAGAACGGGCTCAGCCAGACGGCGTCCACGCCGAGGGCCCGCAGATAGTCCATCTTCTCGGAGACGCCGGCGATGTCGCCCAAGCCATCCCCGTCGGAATCCTTGAACGATCGTGGATAGACCTGATATACAACGGCCTGCTTCCACCAATCCGCACGTTCATTATTCGCGGTCATGATGTTGTCCTTACGTCTTTGTCCCGATATGTCCCTGTTCTAGTGATTGTTCGCCTATGAACAGCTAATGACAACGATATCACCAATGGTGCCAATGCATCACGGGTGTGTTGTGATTACGTTGTCACGGACATGGCGGAGTCTTGGTAAGATTGAACACAACGTTGGCGGTCATGGCCTTGCACAAAGGAGCGATATGAAATTCCTGTCACCTGATTCAGGTCTCATGCGCGGTTGGAACAATCTGACCGACGGTGTGTGGATCAATATTCTCATGCTTGTCACCAGCATTCCGCTTGTGACTGTCGGTGCCGCGCTGACCGCCGGCCACGACGCTGCTCGCAAGACGCTTGCGGGAGAGGGACACGTCACCACCAATTATTTCAGATCATTCAAAAGTAATTTTGTGAAGTCCACGGTGCAGTGGCTAATCTTCGGTGTGGCGCTGGCAGTGCTGTCCTACGCGTGGGTCGTTCTGCAGATTGTACCGTTGCTAATTCCAAAATTCGGTTTCACCATCGTATGGATCATGGGCTTCGAATGGGTCTGGGCGTTACAGGCTCGTTTCGAAAATAGCCTTGGTGGCACCCTCGCCAATGCATTCATCTTCGGCGTGACTAATGTCGCGTCGACCATCGCGCTGGCGATAATCGATGTTGCGTTCCTAGGGCTGATTGTCGGCTCTTGGTTCTACATGCCGCAGGGTCTGTTTTTGCTGGCGGTGCTTGGGTATGGCAGCGTGCTTATGCTTCACGTCCCGATTCTCGAACATGCGTTCGCCAAATACGTCAACAAGCCGGAGTCTGATGGTCGGGGGACGGTATGGCGAAAGTAACGTTGCAAGACGTTGCCAAAGCGGCCGGCGTCTCTATCGCGACTGCTTCATGGGCGGTGAATGACAATCGTAATGTGCGTATCCCGGAATCCACGCGCCGCAAAGTCCGTAAGGCCGCCGATTCGCTCGGTTACCATCACAATGCATTGGCTCGGGGGTTGGCCCGTGGCTGTTCCGACATCATAGGCTTCATCAGCGACGGTGTGGCTACCTCTCCGTTCGCGGGGCAGGTAATCCAAGGTGCGCAGGATGAGGCTTGGCGTAACGGGAAGATTCTGCTGGTGGTTAACACCAACGGTAAAAAAGATGTGGAACGTAAGACTTTCGCGTTCATGCTTGAGCATCAGGTCGAAGGCGTCATCTACTCGAAGTGGGTTCATGAATCAATTACGCCACCGAGCGAACTCGATAAGGTGCCGGCGGTGTTGGTGAACTGCTATGACGAACGTGGCCGATTTCCTGCTGTGGTGCCGAACGAAGTTCAGGGTGGGGCCACAGCCACGCGACTATTGCTTGAGGCCGGACATCGGCGTATCGCGTTCGTTAACGCCATTACGCCCTCGCCTGCGTCGCTTGGCCGACTTGAAGGATACAAAGCGGCGCTTGCGGCATTCGGCATCGATTTTGATTCGTCACTGGTGGTACCTGCGAACGCTGACCAAGAAGGTGGATACGGGGCAGCGGAAAAGGTGATGGCGACGGATGCGACCGCAGTGTTTTGCCATAATGACCGCACTGCGCTTGGTTTGTACGATGCGTTGCGTGAGTTAGGTAAACGTGTGCCGGATGATATCTCCGTGGTTGGGTTCGATAATCAGGAAATGATTTCCGCGCACATGCATCCCGCGCTGACCACCGTGGGTCTGCCACAATATGAGCTCGGTGTGATGGGCGTGCGAACGTTGTTGCGGCAGTGCGGCCGCAATGAGGATGATGGTGATGAACATGTAGTGACGAGGACGTTCGAGCCGATTTTTGTGCAATGTCCGGCGGTATCTAGGGATTCGGTGAAGAGGTTGTAGCATGGTCGTCGTAGTGCTGCGACACTCGTGGAAACACTCACGAAACGGTGGAAAAACGGCATTGTGCAAGGTGACTGCGTCAATCGTTTGACATTTTGATTTTAAGTGCTATATTTGTGCTTAATCGCTTAAACAGTTTAAGCGCTTAAACTGAATAATGCGAAGTAATACTGGTTCCTTCAAAAGGTAATCGCAGACGATTGCCGGGCGAAAGGCAAAGCAGCTGAAGAAAGGTAAAGATATGAAGCTTTATTACCAGTTCCCTGGCACTTGGTTCGGTGACTGCATGCCATTTGGCAAGGGCGACGAATTCTTCCTGTTCCACCAGCGGGACAATCGCAACCCGGAGCCGTTCGGAGAGCCGTTCGGCTGGGATCTTGCCACAACCAAAGATTTCGTAAACTACGAGAATCATGGAGTGGCAATCCCCCGTGGTGCATATGACGCACAGGATCAATTCATCTTCGCGGGCTCGGTGTTTGAGGGCGAGGGCCAGTACCACATCTTCTACACCGGCTATAACCGCGATTATCCCGCACAGGGCAGGCCTGCGCAGGTGCTCATGCATGCGGTCAGTGACGACCTGTACCACTGGACCAAAACACAGGATGCTATCACCTTTACGCCGCAAGAGGGCTATGACCCTGATGACTGGCGTGACCCGTGGGTCATTCGGGACGAAGAACATGACCAGTATCTGCTGATTCTTGGTGCCCGTAAAATCGGTCCGAAAACCTGCCAGACCGGCCGTACCGTGAAGTTCACCTCTAAGGATCTCAAGGACTGGAAATTTGAGGGTGATTTCTGGGCTCCAAACCTGTACACCATGCATGAAATGCCCGACCTGTTCAAGATGGGCGACTGGTGGTACCACATCGTCACCGAATACAGCGACAAGCACAAGATGGTCTATCGTATGGCCAAGAGCCTTGACGGCCCATGGATTGCACCGTCGGACGATGCATTCGACGGCAGTGCCTACTATGCCGGCCGTACCTTCGAACTGAATGGCCAACGCATCCTGTTTGGCTGGGTCGGCACCAAAGAGAAGTGCGATGACAGGAGCAACTTCGAATGGGCCGGAACTTTCGTGGCGCACGAGGTGTATCAGCGCGAAGACGGCACGCTCGGTGTGCGCATTCCCGATACCGTGTGGAATGCATTCAATGAGCGCGAGAATGTCGGCAATGTGACCATCGATGGTACTGGTGCGCGACAGGAGGCGGTACTCGCCCTTGGCTGCGGTGATTTGTTCTCGTTCGAAGCCGACATCACCTTCTCAGAAGGAACTCGCTCCTTCGGCCTGCGTGTCAACGAGAACGAAGATACCGCGCTGGGATACCAGTTCATCTTCCCCGTAGCTGAAAATCGCTATGTGTTCGAAGGCAGTCCGAACTTCCCATGGTTTAATGTCATGAACATCGGGCTTGAGCGACCTATCAAGCTCGAGGCAGGCCGTAACTATCATCTGCAACTCATCGTCGATGACACTATCGGCACGTTGTATGTGGATGGAGTGGCACTGAACGTGCGCATGTATGAGCGCCCCGGCGAGTCGCTGAGCATTTTCGCCACCGACGGCGTCGTTGAGGTACGCAATGTCTCCATCGCTCGCGGATTGAAGGAGGTCTGACCAATCTGATTTCTTTTTGACTGATTACGGGTCGTCGAGGTCGTTTCGTACCTTCTTTTCGCCTCGGCGGCTCTCCTTGCGGCTTTTCCTCTCATTTTTGCTTAAGCGATTAAACTATACTTCGGTACCACATATCGCACGATGCACGACGTTTGTCATCATCTGACGACGCTGTCAGAATCATTATTTTTTGGAGGAGATCATGAAGAAACTCACTCGTACCATTGCCGCAGTGTCGGCGCTCGCCATGTCCGTTGGTGCGCTCTCCGCATGCGGCGGCTCAAATGTCAACGCTGACAAAGGGCATGTATATTTTCTCAGCATGAAGGTGGAACAACAGGACCAGTTCAAGGAACTGGCCGAAAAGTTCACCAAGAAGACCGGTATCCAGGTCGATATCGCCACTGCATCATCCGACACCTACGAACAGTCGCTTAAGAGTGAGCTGGCCAAATCCGAGGCGCCTACGTTGTTCGATGTCGACAACAACGACTTTCTGAATTGGACTGATTATTATGCCGACATGTCGGGAACCAACATCTACAAGGATCAGGAGAACCCCGACTATGCGCTGAAGGATGGCGATACGGTTGGTGCTGTGCCCTACGTCATGGAACGATATGGCATCATCTACAACAAGAAGCTGCTGCAGAAGTACTTCGATTCTTCCTGGGCAAGCATTAAGTCGGTTGACAGCATCAACAATTTCAAGACACTGAAGACAGTTGCCGATGAAATACAAGCACATAAGGATGAGATGGGCGTGAAAGGTGCGTTCACCTCCGCCGGCTTCGACACCAGCTCCATCAAACGTTTCGGTGATCAACTGGCGCATATCTCCGTCTACTATGAGTATCGCGATCAGGGTGTCACGCAAATGCCGGCCACCATTTCCGACAAGTACGTATCGAACTTCAAGAACATTTTCGACCTGTACATCAACGACGCCACGATTCCGAAGACGCAGCTCGCCAGTGCCACCATGGACGACGCCAACTCCGAGTTCGCACTGGGTGAGGCCGTGTTCTTGCAGAATGGCTCTTGGGGCTATTCGCAGATTCGCGATCAAGAGGTCGCCGATGAAGATATGGGCGTATTGCCGATCTATATGGGTGTGAAGGGTGAGGAGAATGCAGGCCTGACCGTGAGCTTCCTGTACTTTGCGATGAACAAGAACGCCTCTGAAAAAGATCAGAAGGCCACCAAGCAGTTCCTTGACTACATCCTGAACGATGATGAGGCACGTGACATCATCACGAATGAGGCGGGTTTCGAAACACCGTTTAAGTCGTATGCGAAGGCCGGCTACCAGACCAAGAACCCGATTCATCGCGCCAACGATGCCTATGCCAAGGCAGATAAGTACGATATTGTGATCTATCCGTTGCCAAGCACTCAGTGGGTGTTGACGCTGGGCAACGCGATGTTGGAATATGCGCAGGAGACCGGTACATGGGACACCGTGCATGATGCATTTGTGGATGGTTGGGCGTCTGAATATAAGACCACTCATTGAGCGCAATAGAGTCTCATCGAATGCGCAAACGGGACTTGGCGGATAAACCTCCAAGCCCCGTTTGCGCATTACGATATAGGACTAGTCAGGTTGAGCTTCACCGGGACCGCGAAGATTTGCCATGCTGAACCTCACTGTAATGCGTATGTGTTCATCTGGCTTGTTGCAGGGCCTTTAACCACTACACTCAAACCCTCTTTGCTGAAGGGGGCGCATACCATAGGCAGGCTGAAGGGCCGGAGTGTCGATGATGAGTAGGTCATCCTGCAGGGTCTTGGTGAATTGCTGGTCGGATTCCGGTCGTGATGTCATGACTATCTGCGTGTCGTGGTTTTCGAAAATGCCATCTTCCTGCCATTCCGGACAGAATTAGAGATTCGATGATGATGCCGATGCGCCAAGGTCACTCTGAATGGTGATTTCGGATTCATAGCCGGTTGGGCAGTCAGTTACAGCATATGTGCCATAGAGAACCCTTTGGCGAGGTAGTAGTGGCTTGGTCAGTCGATGAATGCGGTGGTTTCACGCATCATGAGTTGTGCCTGTAGTGTTTCATGCAGCGGTTTCGGTGTTTTTCCGGACATGACACTCAGCATCTTACGTGCGGCGTTTTCGCCCATGTTGAACGGATCCTGATGCAACGTGGTCAGGCCGATCTTTGCGGCAAGTGGTACGTCGTCGAATCCGATGACCGAGAGCTCTTGAGGGACGGCGTGCCCGTACTGGCACAACTTATAGATGACAGGCAATGCCAGCTCGTCACTTTCGCAATACAGTGCGGTGGGGGCGGGGTCCATGGTCAGCAATGAATTGAGAATAGTGTTGGTGGCGTCTTCATAGTTGCGGATTGCGATGCGTTCCACCGTCATCTTTCGCTCTTCGGCAGTTTCCATCAGCCCATGCAGACGCGCTTCTGCGCTGAAGACCATGTTCTGGTTATTGTCATTTGATGTCTCGTACGCATAAGCGATACGTCGGTGGCCCATGGAGAACAAGTGCTTCACAGCAACATGCATGGCCTGACGGTCGTCGATACTCACCGTGGCATTGAATCCGTTGATTGATGGAATGTTGATGCCGACGATCGGTACCTTCATGTTCGAAAGTTTTTCGACCTCTTCGGGCACGATGTTGAAGGAGTTTACGATGACCGCGTCGACGTTGCGGCGTACCGGCAACGTTGCGAAGAACTCATGGCGGTCGTGCGCGTCGGCCATCTCGAAGATGGAAATGTCATATCCGGCCGGGTGCAGCACGGAATCCAATCCGGCATAGGTATTGGAATTGAACCAAGTCGAAATCGAATCGCTCATCAACAGCGCGACGCGGAACGATTGACCGGTTTTCAGTGCGGCCGCTGAGCGGGAGATGCGGTAGTCAAGTTTTTCCGCGGCCGCCATCACTTTGCTGCGAGTCTCCGGCAGCACCAGATTCGGTTTGGCGAATGTGCGAGAGACGGTCGAAATCGATACTCCCGCTTCGGCGGCCACGGCTTGGATGCTCGCTTTCATAGAGAATCCTCCACTGACGAACGACATTGCTGTCATGACAACTGCTAGAGACACGTTAACATAAGTGTTTGCAACGGTTGACGTGCGTGTTCTGCGGATATGAAGAAAAGGGGTGCCGACGAAAATTCCGACAGCACCCCTCATGCGATGAAGTTAATCAGCCTTTGACAGCGCCGGCCATCACGCCCTTGATGATGTACTTCTGGCAGCACAGGTAGAATATGATGATCGGCACAATCGCCACCACCAAGCAGGCCATCATGGCGCCCATGTCCACTGATCCATAACCACCCTTGAGGTACTGAATCGCAATCGACATCGTCTTGAAACGGCGCATGTCCAACGTCAGGTACGGCAGCAGGAAGTCATTCCAGATCCACATCGTCTGCAGGATCGCCACTGAAATCAGGCTCGGGCGCATGATAGGCAGTACGATTTGGAAGAAGATTCTCGGTACCGACGCGCCGTCGATCATCGCAGACTCCTCGAGTTCGGACGGGATGCCCTTGACCACGCCAGTGAAGATGAACACGGCTAAGCCCGCACCGAAGCCTAGATACACAATCCACAGGCCCCATGGGGTGTTCAGGCCCATCATGTCGGCGAGCTTGGAAAGCGTGAACATGACCATCTGGAACGGAACAATCATGTTAAACAGGAACAGTGTGTACAGCAGGCGCGCAGCCCAGTTGTTCGTACGTACAATCCACCAAGCGCACATCGACGTGCACACGATGATCAGCAGGACCGCGCCGACCGTGACGACTACGGTCCAGCCAAAACTGCTGATTAGGTTCGTGCGCTCGATGCCTCTGATGTAGTTCTCCAGTCCCACGAAGGCCTTGCCGGTGGGCAGGGAGAATGCGTTGCGCGAGATGTAAGCCTTCTGCTTGAAGCTATTGATCAGCACCAGCACGATTGGATAGACCCATGCCAGCGAGACGATGGAAAGGAAAACCGTCCAGAATACAGGATGCTTGACCTTGTCGCTCATGCTTGGACCTCCTTGCTGGTGGTGAGCTTGTTCTGGATGAGGGCAATCACGGCCACGATGATGAAGAACACCACGGCCTTGGCCTGGCCCACGCCCTCGAAGCCGGCGCGTCCGTAGAACGTGCGGTAGATGTTCAGAGCCAAGAGCTCGGAGCTATTTGACGGGGCGCCATTGGTCAGGGCGAGGTTCTGGTCGAACATCTTGAAGCCGTTGGTCACCGTCAAGAATGTGCACACTGTGATTGACGGCATCATCAATGGAATCGTCACGTTGAACAGCGTCTGGCGGGAGTTCGCGCCGTCAACCGCGGCAGCCTCGATCACATCGCCGGGCAGGCCCTGCAGACCCGCGATGTAGATGATCATCATGTAACCGATTTGCTGCCAGCAGGTCAGCAGAACCATGCCCCAGAAGCCGTACACGCCCGAGAATGTGATCGAACGACCCCAGTGCGCCAGTACGCCGTTGAGCAGCAGTAGCCAGATATAGCCCAAGATGATGCCGCCGATTAGGTTCGGCATGAAGAACACCGAACGGAACAGCGTGGAGCCCTTGATGGCCTTGGTCAGCATGTACGCAATGGCGAACGCGACTACGTTGATCACCACGGTTGTCACAATCGTGAACAGGACCGTGTACACCAGCGCGTGCAGGAACTCCGGATCCGTGATTATGTTTTGGTAGTTCGACACGCCCACGAACGTGGCGTCAGTGACCGTGCTGAACTTGCAGAACGACAGGTACACGCCCATGGCGAACGGCACCAGGAAACCAATGACGAAAGCCGCGAACGTGGGTAGCGCAAACAGCGCCCACCACCTGCGAATTGCCTTGCCGGACATCGTAATCATTTCATGCCCACTTTCTCCTCCTTGGGTACACCCGGGGAACACCCCTCGAGTGATTCAACGACAGTTCGACCGTGACCGCAACGTCGGGTTCGAACCGGTTCGAGAATACCCTACTTCACAGATAAATAAAAGTCAAACGTTGTCATGATTTTCATGCAACGTCAATTCATTTATCAAATGTGAACAGTCATCAGTATACGGATACCCTTGGAAATAAGCAAGAAATACGTATTGTCGTGTCGTTGCAAACGTTTGGATATTTTTTAGCAAAACACGTTGTGTCTTGTAGTATCTACTGCCATAAAGGAGTTGTGCATGTCAGTCAATATTCAAGACGTTGCCAAAGCGGCAAAGGTGTCGGTTTCCACGGTGTCCAGATCATTCACCCGACCTGAGCTCGTATCTGAGGCGACACGGTCCAGGGTGTTGCGCATCGCCGACGAGATGAGTTTCTCCATCTCCCGTTCGGCCACTGCGCTCAAGTCCGGCAAAGCATTGCGTGTCGCCTTGCTGATGAGCGACCATATCCGACTATGGTTCAGCGCTTCCGTCATCGAAGGGTTGAACCAGGTTTTGCACGCAGACGGCTATGATTTATCGATCTTCCAGATCTCCAGTATCGAGGAACGCCGTGAGTTCTTTGATATGCTGCCGGTTCGTCGCAATGCCGACGCGGTGATCGTTGCTTCCATCGATGTCGATGCGCAGGAAAGCGCACAGCTGGCCAGCACCGGCGTACCAATTATCGGCATCAACTGTGTGAATCCAAGAGAATACGGTTTCACTGCGGCCGTGGGGATAGACGATGATCAAGGTTCGCGTCTGGTTGCGCGCCATCTTATCGGGCTGGGGCATCGCAACATTGTCTACGTACGTACGTCGCGTGAGGTTTCCTTGCACTTCAGTGTGCAGCAACGTTATGACTCCTTCGTCAAGGCCTGTCTGGAACAGGGTGTCACGCCAACTACGTTGGTTGCGCAGGAAAGTGAGGACCGCATTAGCACGATTGTCTCCGAGTTGCTGAGCTTGCCGCAAATGCCAACCGCCATCGCTTGTCAGGAGGACGGCATCGCGATTCCACTGATTTATCAGCTTGTGCGTTGTGGCTACCGTATTCCGTCTGATATTTCCGTCATCGGCTATGACGACAGCTTCTATGCGCACGATATCGGCTTGACCACGATTCGCCAGGATCCGATTGGCATGGCACACGAGGCGGCTTGTAAGACTCTTGACTTGATCAATCGCAAGACCACGGGTATGCCGTTTCAGACGTTTCCGGCGCAACTGATCGTTCGCTCCAGCACTTCGCGAGTGTCCTTGGATAAGGGCTAATCGCTTACCGATACATAGAAAACCGCTCCGGTTGGTTCCGGAGCGGTTTTCTATAAGGAGAGAATCAGACAGTGAAGTCAATTGCGGTCACTTGTGGGCGTTGGCATATTCCTTGGCCCAGCCATCCACGAACGCGGACTTGACGCCATCCCAATTGCCGGTGCCTTGGGCATACTCGAGCAAAGCGGAGCCGAGGTCGTTCTTCCATTGTTCGGACGGCATCATGGTGAAGTTCCAAGACACTGCGGTGGTACCGGACTTTTGGTCGTCCATGGCGTCAGTGACCAGCGGGTTGTCGGATTTGACGCTGGAGAAGGTCTTGAACCGGGGTGGTGAAGCCCATCTTCTGAGACAGCGCTTCTTTGCCCTTATCGGAGGTGATGACCCACTTCAGGAAGTCGGCGGTCGCTTTCTGATTGGCCTTGGATGCTTTCGAATTAATGCACCAGTAATTCTCGGAGCCGGTTGCCAGACCTTGGTTCTCCTCGCCCTTGGCGCCGATGTAGATTGGCATCATACCAACGGAATCGGCCTCCATGCCGGCTTTCTGCAAATCGGACCATGCCCAAGTGCCGTTTTGATAGAAAGCGGCCTCGCCGAGTGCGAATTCGGAATTGGCGTCGTCACCAGTCTTGGAGCTTAGTTGGGACGGCTCGGTGGTGGAATCGGTGATGTACAGGTCAAAGATGTTCTTGTACTCCGGCAGATAGGTTCCCTTGATAGTGGCCGGCTGTTCAGTGATGTTGTCATCTTTGAACTCATAGTAAAGAGGCAGGTTGGCTAGATGGGTCTTGAAACGCCAATCGGAGCTGGAGTCGAAACCAGCAGAGGTGAAGGCGCCCTTAATGCCGAGTTCATCCTTCTTGGACTGCATGTCGTCAGCAACGGCCTTCAGCTTACTAAAGGAGTTGATGTCTTTGATGGACTTGGCCTTGGCACCGGAAGTGCTGAAGTATTTGTTAAGGATGTCTTTGTTGTAGATTAGGCCATAAGTCTCCATGACGTACGGTACGCCAACGACCTTGTCGCCATCCTTGAGGGCAACATCTTGGTTCTGCAGTTGCTTGTATACCTCTGTGCCGGACATGTCAGCAGTGTAGTTCTTCCAGTTGGCGTAACCGACCGGACCGTTGACTTGGAACAGGGTCGGTGCCTCGGACTTAGCCATCTCGCTCTTGAGCTGCTGCTCATAGGTATTGGAGGCCGCGGTCTGAACGTTGACCTCGACACCGGTTTCCTTAGTGTACTCCGCAGCCAAATCGGCCCACTCGTCGGCGGCTTCTGGTTTGAAATTGAGGTAGTATACCTTGCCCTTGCTTGAATCAGAGCTCGATGAGCTGCCACAAGCGGCAAATGTCGTGACAGACATGGCGGTGACCGCAATGAGGGCTAGTGCGGACTTCAATTTACGATTCATCTTCGAACCTTCCTTTTCTGCATCGGGTCCAACGTCCCCGTTGGATATGTGCACTGAGATAGTGCTGCTTTCTGCCGATGCCCCTATTATGCATCACTTTCATCTTTTTTGCAAACGATGGCAGTATTTTGTTGATTTATCACGTTGCAATACCGGGCAATCCGCTATTTGCTGCCATTTTTAGGCATAAAATTAGGCGACACGCTATGCAAGCGTTTGCTAAAAAAAGTTGTACATCAAACGATTGACTGTAGCAAAAAGCCGCATCCCCTGAGAGACAAGGGATGCGGCTTGAGGTGAGCTACTTATGGATGACGTCAGCGCGGCCAACGTTCCTCGGCGCTAGGTAGTTGCGGAAATGGAGCGTGTGGCCCCTTCTGGTACCAGTAGGCAACTGATGCCACATCATCCTGACGTTCGAAGAATCCGCGGTGACCAACACCGATTTGCTGAACGGTCACCTTCAGGTTGGAACGGAAACGAATCGGATCGGGGATGTGCCAACGGTAGAAGCCACGCATCGGGGGGCAATCATCATTGTGATAATCGTTGTGAATCAGCTCGTCGTGTGAAGAGTAATACGGGTATCCGAGATACGGTGTGCAGTAGTTTTGCTCCACGGTCTTGCCATTGACCTGCTTGGCGAAGCTCCAAGAGCCTCCGAAATAGTCCTCGGTGCCGGTGCCGCAGATCGTGGGGTACTCTTCATCGTCATCGATGTAGAATTTGAATTCGCCTTCACCCCACCAGTAGCGCTCAAGCGTGGTCAGTGCCAGGTAGGTACCTACATAATGCCCTTCACCTTTCACGCCATCAAGCACCACATAGTCTCTCCCCTTTTCAGTAAGGCGCTGGCGCCGCCATTGTGCGTGGAAATAGGCAATGTCATCGTCGAACGGCTCGTCATTCACGGTGTAGTCAATCTGGTAGAAAAATGCGCTGATGGCGTTCTTGTGTTGGTTTTCGAGCGTGATGCGTGCGCGTGCGCCGAACGGCATCGAAAAGTACATGTTGAAACCGCGGTTCGGCACTACGGCGACAGGCATGGAATTTACTAGGCACGCACGGCCGAATCCGCAGCAAAAGAAGTCACCAAGCGGACACTCCACACTTGGTTCCTCCTCGTCATCCCAATAGAAGCGCAGCACAAGGTCCCGCAGTACAAAACAATCGGCATCGGTGGTCTTCTCGTCAACGGTTATCCAGATGTGTCGAATGCAGCCGGGGCCGGTGATATCAGCAAGAGTCGCCGTTGCGCCGACGGGTATGTTACGTAGGCAAGGGCTGCCTTTGCGACTTGGGCCAAGCTCACTGGCCGCTATGCCGCCTTTGCCCGGTTCGCCGGTCGGGTTTTCCGCGTTGACTGCGCGGCTTGATTCGTGCCGTATCTTGGTCAAGGATTCTAGTGTCATGTTCGTTCCTTTCATGGCGTATGCTGCGTCTGTTTGCGCGATACATTCATATCTGTGCGTATCAGCTTCGGTCACAGACGTTGTTTGTTTTTTGAATATGAGAAAGTCTCCATCGGCGAGCGAGAAAGCCGATGGAGACTGTGGTCATGCCGTTATGGACCAGGTGAAAATGGCGTTATGCGATTCACCGCGGCCCATAGGCGAATCACTTGTGGGCCGGCGGAAGCATGCCGAAGTTGTTTTCATAATCATTCCAGGCGCTGGTCCAATCGTCCAGATATGCCTTCTTCACGCCATTCCAGTCACCGGTGCCCTGAGCGTACTCGAGCAGTGCATTGGCCACGCCGTCAGCCCATGCCTGTCCCGGAATATAGGCGCCATGAATTGGAGTGAGGCCATCGGACTCAAGCTTGAGCGCGGACTTGGTCAGCGGGTTGTCAGGCTGGAAATCCTCGGAGTCAAAGGTGGTGAACGGAACGGCGAAGCCCATATCCTTGGAGAGAATCTTCTTGGCATCCTCGTCGGAGACCATCCACTTGATGAAATCCTCAGTGGCCTTCTTGTCCTTGTCGGAAGCGTTCTTGTTCACAGACCAGGAGATGTCATAGATGGAGTTCGCGGCGTACTTGCTCTCATTCGGGAAACCCATGTAGTACGGCAGCATGGCCAAGTCTTCATCGGCAACTTCGTTGCCTTTGATCTGGCTATAGGCCCATACACCATTCGGGTAGAAAGCGACCTTGCCGGCGGAGAACTCGGCGGTGGAGTCCTCATAATTCACCGAGCCAAGCATGGTGTTTTCGGTCGGGTTGTCCTTCATCTCGAGATCCCACAGATTCTTGTAGTTATCGAGATAGGTGCCCTTGAGTTCCTTCTCGAAGTCCACGCCCTCGTCAATGTACTCGTAGGCGACTGGCACCTGAGTCATATGCGAAGCATATCGGTAGTAGTTGGATGAGTCCAGACCCGGCGTGGAGAACGCGCCGTCGATGCCCAAATCATCCTTATGCTGTTGCATGCTGTCGGCGACCTTCTTCAAAGTGTTGTAGTCCTTGATGTCGTCGAAGGACTTGATGACGGCGTAGTCCTTTTTGGCATACTCGTTGATGAGCTTCTTGTTGACGATGATACCGAACCATTCGGCGGCATATGGCAGGCCGTACACGTTGTCGCCGTCCTTGTGGGCCATCTGCTTGCCCTGATCGTTGAGAAGCTTGTAAGCCTCAGTATCCTGCAAAGGTTCGAGGTAGTCCTTATATTTGGCATACTGATCGAAGCCGCCGATACCGAACATGGTCGGGGCGTTGTTCTTAGCGAGTTCGGACGACAGAGTGGACTCGTAGCTGCCGGAGGTGGCGCTCTGAATATCCACTTTCACGCCGGTTTGCTTGGTGTACATTTCGGCGAGTTCGTTCCACTGATTGACAACTTCCGGCTTGTTGTTCAGGAAATAGACATGTCCTTTGTCGTCCGCGGTGTTGGAACCGCAGGCGCCGACGCCCGTCAACATGGCCAACGCGCCGACAGCGGCGATGCCTTTCGTGAGATTCTTCATGGGGTTTCCTTTCCTCCTTGCGACCTTCCTTCGTCGGAAATCACTTGTCAAGGTCATATGCGGGCCCTCTCTTGCCTGATACAATCTGACCGTGGCCTGATTCTTGCAGACGGTCATCGTCTGTGTCGAACCGGTCCGAGATTGATTGTATCAAACCGGTTCGACACTGTCAAAGTCGGAGGGTTTATGCGTGTTGGCGTATTTTTTGTTGCCGTATTGCGACATGTGTCGAGACTTTGCCGATACAAGTAGACGCTCTTTTTGGGAGCAATAGTGGCTTCGGACATGCCCAATAGTAGATGGCCATTATCCTCTGCGTGCGACTGCAGCAACATCGGGCGTGATAGCGGAAGATGGAAGGAGGGTTGCGTCATGGGGACGATATGACTGAAAATGATGGGCAGGATCGCCTATTCGGGCCGAATCCGAGTGGGCTGGATGAATCGCCTCACGGCATGATGGTGCTGGTGATTGTCGGCATGATCGTCGGCCTGTTGTCCGGCATGTTCGGCATCGGCGGCGGTACGGTGATCGTGCCCGCACTGGTGTGGCTCGGACTGTCGCAACGCCATGCGGCGGCGACCTCCATGCTGGCGATCGTACCGACGTCGATTTCCGGTGTGATTTCCTATGCGCACAATGGCAACGTCGACTGGGTCGCGGCCCGCTGCTGTTCGTTGGCATGTTCGCCGGCGGACAGTTTGGTAGCTGGCTGTTGTCGCGGTTGCCAGAACTCGTACTGCGGTGGGTGTTCGTGGTGTTTCTGATATTCGTAACCGCCAATCAGGTGAGTTTTTACGCCGTCGCGGGACCAACGGATCTTCATGAGTGTGGTGACGGGCATCGGGCTGGTGCTGTTGGGCGTGGTCATCGGCACTTTGGCCGGGTTGCTGGGTATTGGCGGCGGCGCACTGGCCGTGCCGGCATTGTCGATACTGTTCGGGGCATCCGATCTGATCGCGCGCGGTACTTCGTTGCTTGCCATGTTCCCGAACTCGATCACCACCAGTGTGGCGAATATGAAACGTAAGTTGGTGCACATCAAGGCCGGGCTGATCATCGGCGTCATAGCTGCGCTGACCACACCTTTCGGCACATGGGTCGCCGGGGCGGTCTCGCCGCGTGCCGGAGCCATCATGTTCGCGGCCTACCTGTGCGTGTTATTGGTCCGCAGCTTCTTCGTGGCCGTCAAAGCCACTCGTGCGGCTCGTGGTTCCCGCGCATAGTTTCGGTCAATGCCGGTCAGAAGACCTGCGCCAAGATCGATTGGCGAGGTCGGGCATCCGTCTGTGAAACAACCGTATCTACAGTAAAGGCGTAGTTCGTGGCTTTGCGGTCGAGCCGCGTACCTGTAGTTGAACCGGGAACGTCTCGAACGGTTTGGGGACGGGTCGTCCTTCAATCAGATCCAGCGCTTTCCTTGCAGCTGCGACGGCCATATCATGCGGCCGTTGCCGGACGGTGGTTAATTGGGCTTCTTCGGCGAACGCGCTGTCATCGAAACCTGTCACGGAAATATCCAATGGGATGGATAGCCCGCTTCGTTGAAGACGGAAGAACAGCGGGATAGCCTGCGAATCCTGGTGGAAGCATAGGGCAGTGGGCGGATTGTCCTGCGCCATCATTTCGGAGATCGCGGCATCGATGATGTTGTCGTTCTTCTGCACGGCCAGTGTGCGCGCATTCATGCCATCGATGGTGCCGCAGGCTTCTTGAAATCCAGTGATGCGGTTGTATGAACTGAAACCGAGCGTAGATGAGAAGCTCTCATAGAGGTACAGAAGATTGCGATGCCCTAGTTTGGCAAGATGCCGCACGATGAGCTTAATGCCTTCCTTGTCGTCGATGCCAACAGTCGCATCGAAGCCCTCGCTGGTGGTGTTGACTCCGACAATCGGTATTTTGGCGGTGCCGAGATGCTTCACTTCGTCTGGGCTGATGCCGAAAGAGGATACGAACACGGCATCTGCGTTGTTGCGGACGGGCAGCTCTTCGAAGAATGCATCGCGTGCCTCGGCCCCTTCGATGGGGTAGATGACGAGATCGTAGCCGGCGTCGCGTAGGACGTCGTTGAGTCCGGCGATAATCTCTGCCGTGAACCATTCGATGGCATGACTGCCGATTAGCAATGCGACACGGTAGGTGCGTCCTGATTTGAGGATTCTCGCCGATCGGGAGATGCTGAAATTCAACGCATCGGCTGCGGCCTGCACTTTGATGCGAGTTGCTTCGGATACCTGCTCAGGGTGCGCGAAGGTGCGCGACACCGTCGCGTTGGATACGCCGGCTTTGAGTGCTACGTCGCCGATACTCGCCTTCATGGTGCCTCCGAATGATTCGTGATGCTTGTTTCACTCTGCCACTGCTTAAATCGACCACCTTATTCATCGTCATCACGTCGCTTATCAGCTATCTGCAGGCATATGTGCAAATTCTCGTCATGACCGAAGGCGGGCCGGGAACATCGACCTACACCATCAGCTATCTCATCTTCAATCAGGCATTCCAGAAATATAACTTCGGAGTCGCGTCGGCGCAGGCGGTCATCCTCTTCCTCTTTACCGGCGTGCTGACCCTCATCATGTTCAAGATTTCGGGAGATTCGGAGGACCTGGCATGAAAAATCGCAGAATCGGCGGCATCATCCTCACGGCGTTATTGTTCGCCGTCGCCCTGATCACCATCGTTCCTTTCATCTGGATGTTTATCTCGTCATTTGCACCGAACAGCGAGATCGTCAAGGTGACCGGAGGGCTGTTCCCCAAGCCATCCGCACTTGCCAACTATGTGAGTATCCAGGAAAAATTCAATTTCCTGCGCTTGTTCATCAACTCTCTGGTCGTAGCGGGTCTGAAAACCGGCATTGCGGTTTATACCAGTGCCGTGCTCGGCTACGTGTTTTCCAAAATGCGCTTCCGTGGCCGTAACCTGCTCTTCGGCGTCGTCATGAGCACCATGATGATCCCATGGGCCGTAACCATCATCCCGCAGTACGAGATGTTCACCAACTGGGGTTTGCAAGACACCTACACGTCCCTCGTGTTGCCCGGCATGATAAGCGCGTTCGGCATCTTCCTGTTCCGCCAATCCATCGCCGGCATCTCCGATGAGCTGATCGAAGCCGCCAAACTCGACGGTGCTTCCGAAACCAGAATCTTCCACAGCATCATCCTGCCGATGAGCCACAATACCATCGCAGCATTGGCGATATCACGTTCCTGTGGAACTGGGAAGACTACCTGTGGCCGTTCCTTATGATCACTGATGAGAAAAAGCAGCTGCTCGCCGTCGGATTGAAGGCCTTTAACGGCCAGTACGGCACTGATTACGGCGGACTGTTCGCGGCCACCTCGCTGGCCATCGTGCCGGTAATCATCGTCTACATGATCTTCCAGAAGCAGTTCATCGCCGGCATCGCGACTGGCAGTGGCAAGTAAAGTGGGAAACACCATGACAAGCAACGTATTCATCGACTATGTACGCAATGCACGACCGTGCATGCGCGACGCGACAGTCCTACAGGGCAAGCATTGGAGGATCGGCATCCTCACCGAATCCCTCATTCGGCTCGAATGGTCCGATTCAGGCGAGTTTGAGGATCGGTTGACGCAGATGGCCGTCAATCGCGACTTTGGAGCCGATCCGGAATTCACCGTAACGCATCGTAACGGGCTGCTCATCGTCGATACCCCTGCACTCTACCTGACCTACGACGGCAAACCGTTCAGCAAGGAAGGGCTGAGCATCGTCGTCAAAGGCGTCTCCGATACTCAGTTCAATACTTGGCATTACGGCGATGCGCCTCTGCACAATCTCAAAGGTACCGCGCGTACACTCGACGAGGCTGATGGCGAAATCGCGTTGGATGACGGTGTACTCTCACGTGACGGTTGGGCTGTGATCGATGATTCCGGATCGAACGTCATCGTCGAGGCCGATGAAGTCGACGGCAAGACGAATTCCGATTCGGTACCGAACTGCTGGTGGCACCCATCGTGACCGATGACGATCCGACGGCACAGCGTGGCAGGACTGAAGCATGGTTGCCGCAAGGCGAATGGTACGACTTCTTCGATGGACGGCGCTATGTCTCCGATAACGCGTCCGGGCGGCGACTTGAAGTGTGGCGCGCGCTTGACCGCATACCTGTGTTCGCTAAAGCGGGTGGCATCATTCCGTTGCAGGAACTTGCAACCGGTGACGATGTCAACGACCTTCGCAATCCCTCGGTCCTGCACGTGCTGGTTTTCCCGGTACGGACGGAACTTTCACGTTGCGTGAGGATGACGGAATCGTATCCTGCGCGAGACGTGCGCACATCGCGGCTACGATGATGACGTTCGATTGGCGTGCCGACATTGCTGATAGTGCCAAGGATGGTGACGCTACCGGATCCGGCGGCAGTCGGTTCGAGATTTCACCGGTTGACGGAGTCGTCGAATCCGTGCCGGAACGACGCGATTGGACGATTGTGTTCCGTGGCGTCTCGCCGGTTGGGTCCGACGAACTGCAGGTTACCATCAACGGCATCGCCTGCGAGACGGCTGAGATTGTGTACGATGAACAGACGCTGAGCCTGTCCGTCGCCGTACATGACGTGCCTTCAACTGCTCGGCTGAGTGTCGCCGTTCCAAAAGGTTTGTCCGTCGCGGATAATCCGATTGACAAGGATGTACTTGATGCGCTGCTACATGCACAGATGCCGTATGTCACCAAAGAGCATGCGTTACAGGCAATCCGAGAACAAGGCGTCCGAGCGGTTGGCGCCTTGCGCACGCTTGACGGCAAACCACGCTTCAGCAAGGAACCGTTCGTCGCATACGGCATGCCCGACGCGGTAAACGGCGTCTTGGAGGAGATTCTGTTGCGTAGCTGATAAGCATGCTAGGGGGCATCCGCCATATGCGATGAATCAGCGGTCGATATCATATAAGCGAGTCAACGGGTCTGCGACTTCCTCATAACAGGGGGTCACAGACCCGTTTTGTGATGGTAGGGAAGTTATTCACTTTGGCAGGCTCAGAATTCATCTGCCGTTAGGGTGCGAATTGAACTGCGTTGGTTTTGCATACTTAGCGTGGGTGATGGAAACGTAAGATTCCGCAACATTAAGGCGCGGAAAGGTTCCGCGTGCAGAAGAAAGAAGAACACATGGGCAAGCACAAGGCTCTTCAGGGCGCCATCGCGGCGTTCGCCTCCGTCGCCACGCTTGGCGCGCTCGCCGTACCGGCGCTCGCTGACAGCGCATCCACCTACAGTCCGAACGGCAAATCCGTGGCCGAACTGGCCCAGCATGGCGGCGCACAACGCATCGCAGCAATCGGCAACAAGTCCGCCAAGAATGTCGTCCTGTTCATCGGCGACGGCATGGGCGACTCCGAAATCACCGTGGCACGTAACTATCTCAAGGGTGTCAACGGCCATTTCGACGGTCTTGACGCGGTAGGTCAGCCCGGTGCGCTCGACGACGTGGAAGCCGGCACCGGACAGTACACGACCTTCTCGCTCGGTTCCAACAGCTCCGACAGTGCCGTCGGTAAGGACGGTAAGGGCAATCTGAACGCCAATTCGAATCCCGGCAAGATTACCGCAGTCACCGACTCCTCCGCATCCGGTTCTGCTTGGGCAACCGGTACCAAGACCTACAACAACGCGGTGGATGTCGACGTGTATGGCAATCCACAGCTCAATCTGTTCGAACTCGCCAAGGCTGCAGGCAAGGCGACCGGCAACGTGACCACCGCGGAAATCCAGGACGCCACTCCGGCCGTACTGGAATCACATTCCTCCGAGCGTGGCTGCTACGGTCCGCAGGGCAAGACCGATGGTTCCTCTAATGATGCTGCGAAGCGTTGCCTCGTGAACCAGCTTAAGGAGAACGGCGGCATCGGCTCCATCTCCGAGCAGCTGCTCGACACCCGCGCCGACGTGACCATCGGCGGTGGTTCCAAGTACTTCCGCCAGACCGTACAGGGCGGCGAATATGCGGGCAAGACCGTGTGGGAACAGGCCAAGGAGATGGGCTACCAGACCGTCGAAAACGATCCGGCGGCCATGAACGCGCTTGAATACAAGGAAGGCCAGCCGGTACTCGCGCTGATGAGCGATGGCAATATGCCGACCAAGTTCAACGCGTCGAAGGCGACCGCCAAGGATCCGTCCAAGGACGCCAATCCGACCGTGTGCACCGTGAACGATCAGTGGCTCGGCAACCAGGGCTCCTCACTCAAGGACATGTCCAAGAAGGCACTCGAACTGCTCAATGCCAATCCGGCCAGCCAATCCAACGGTTTCTTCCTGCAGATCGAGGGCGCTTCGATCGACAAGCAGGATCATGCCGGCAACGCCTGTGGACAGATCGGTGAGACCGATGACTTCGATCAGGCCATCTCCTACGTGCTGCAGAACGTTGATCTTTCCGACACGCTCGTGATCGTCACCGCCGACCACGCCCACACCTCGCAGATTCTCACCGCTCAGCCGGCCTATGCGCTCTCCACCGTGCTCAAGACCGCCGACGGCAACAACATGGTCGTCTCCTACGGCACCGCTCAGGAGGACTCCCGCGATGAGGAAGGCGGCTACAACGGTGGTGACATGGAACACACCGGCACTCAGCTGCGCATAGCGGCATCTGGTCCGGGCGCCCAGCGTGTGATCGGCTTGACCGATCAGACCGACAACTTCTACACCATCGCCGGCGCGCTCGGCTTGGCCACCACCACCGACCAGCAGAAGGCATTGTCCGACAACGCCGAAGTCAAGGTCGCCACCGAAAACGGCTCGTATGCCGCCGATGCGATGGGCTTCAACGGTGATGCTGTACTCAGCTATGAGCTGAAGGACAAATCGGGCAATGTGATTGCCGCTTCCGACTCCACCACTCCGCTCTCCGGTGTGCGAGTCAAGACCGCGCAGACCACCGCGATCGCACCCGACAAGGTGGCCGAAGGCAACGAATATACGCTTACCGTCACCGGACGCCAGTCCGGCAAGAGCGTGACCGTTGACTTCCAGGCTCCGGCCGCCGGTTCTTCCGACAAGAGCGCCGACAAGAATGCCGACAAGAACGGTGTGATCGCTTCCGGCAAGGTCAACAACAATCCGAAGGTCGACGGCTCGCCGCTCGGTGAGACCGGTACCGCGGTGGCCGTCGTCGCGATTGCCGTGGCCATGTTGGCCGCCATTGCGATGATCATCAAGACCGTGAAGATCACCCGCTGATCCGGGTCGTCCATCCTTTTCCCAAACTGCCGACGCTTAGTGTCCTCTAGGCGTCGGTAGTTTGAGGCGTTCTCAATCTGCCGACGGTGAGGTGGTCGTCAGGGTCGGTAGTTTGGGTTGTTTCTTAGTCTGCCGACGGTGAGGCGGGTGTGGGCGTCGGTAGATTGAGGGGATCGACAAAGTTGAGCGAAGATGGCTCAAGAATTTTTGTGGATTCGGGAATAAAAAGTTGCGTTCAAAAGTTGAGTGGTGTAGGCTCAAGTTTTGGAAAGTCCGAGAGACGGCAAACCGAAACTCGGGCGAAAGAACGAACAGAACAGAAAACGCATAGCGAACCTATCTACAAAGGAGACAAGTTATGGGACGCGCAGTTGGCATCGATCTGGGTACTACCAATTCCTGCATCGCAACTCTTGAAGGTGGCCAGCCCACCGTTATCGTGAACGCTGAAGGCGCTCGCACCACGCCGTCCGTCGTGGCGTTCAGCAAGTCCGGTGAAATCCTTGTCGGCGAAGTTGCCAAGCGTCAGGCCGTGACTAACGTCGACCGCACCATCAGCTCCGTCAAGCGCCACATGGGCACCGACTGGACCGTTGAAATCGACGGCAAGAAGTGGACTCCGCAGGAGATTTCCGCACAGGTGCTGATGAAGCTGAAGCGCGATGCCGAAGCCTACCTCGGCGAGCCGGTCACCGACGCCGTGATCACCTGCCCGGCATACTTCAACGACGCTCAGCGTCAGGCCACCAAGGACGCCGGCACCATCGCAGGCCTGAACGTTCTGCGTATCATCAACGAGCCGACCGCGGCCGCACTGGCTTATGGCCTCGAAAAGGGCAAGGAAGACGAAACCATTCTGGTCTTCGACCTCGGCGGCGGTACTTTCGATGTGTCCCTGCTGGAGATCGGCAAGGATGACGACGGCTTCTCCACCATTCAGGTGCAGGCCACCAACGGCGACAACCACCTGGGTGGCGACGATTGGGATCAGAAGATCATCGACTGGCTCGTCGGCGAAGTCAAGAATAAGTACGGCATCGACCTGAGCAAGGACAAGATTGCCCTGCAGCGCCTGAAGGAAGCTGCAGAACAGGCCAAGAAGGAGCTGAGCTCCTCTTCGAGCACCTCCATCTCCATGCAGTACCTGGCCATGACCCCTGACGGCACTCCGGTGCACCTGGACGAAACCCTGACCCGCGCCCACTTCGAGAGCATGACCTCCGACCTGCTGGGCCGTTGCCGCACCCCGTTCAACAACGTGCTGCACGACGCTGGCATCGGTGTTTCCGACATCGACCACGTGGTGCTCGTCGGCGGTTCCACTCGTATGCCGGCCGTCAAGGAGCTCGTCAAGGAGCTTACCGGCGGTAAGGAAGCCAACCAGTCCGTGAACCCGGATGAAGTCGTGGCCGTCGGCGCAGCCGTGCAGTCCGGCGTCATCAAGGGCGACCGCAAGGACGTGCTGCTCATCGACGTGACCCCGCTGTCCCTCGGCATCGAGACCAAGGGTGGCATCATGACCAAGCTCATCGACCGCAACACCGCCATTCCGACCAAGCGTTCCGAGGTCTTCTCCACCGCTGAAGACAACCAGCCGTCCGTGCTCATCCAGGTCTATCAGGGCGAGCGTGAGTTCGCTCGCGACAACAAGCCGCTGGGCACCTTCGAGCTGACCGGCATCGCTCCGGCTCCGCGTGGCGTTCCGCAGATCGAGGTCACCTTCGATATCGACGCCAACGGCATTGTGCACGTGTCCGCCAAGGACAAGGGCACCGGCAAGGAACAGTCCATGACCATCACCGGCGGTTCCGGTCTGGGCAAGGACGAGATCGACCGCATGGTCAAGGAAGCCGAAGCCCACGAAGCCGAAGACAAGAAGCGCAAGGAAGACGCCGAAACCCGCAATCAGGCTGAATCCTTCGCCTATCAGACCGAGAAGCTCGTCAATGACAATAAAGACAAGCTCTCCGACGATGTGGCCAAGGAAGTCACCGACAAGGTCAACGAGCTCAAGGAAGCCCTGAAGGGTGAGGACATTGAGAAGATCAAGTCCGCCCAGAGCGAGCTGATGACCTCCGCACAGAAGATCGGCCAGGCCCTCTACGCACAGCAGGGTGCCACCGACGCTGCGGGCGCCGCTGGTGCCGCAGGTGCTGCCGGTTCCGCTCCCGCTGACGACGACGTGGTTGACGCCGAAGTCGTGGACGATGACGACAAGGACAACAAGTAATCATGTCCGACTTCAACAAGGACGACTATCTGAACGACCTGCCCGACATGGACAACCTGTCCGGGCAGGCCGGCCCTGCAGCCGGTGCATCGCAGGAGTCGCAGAGTAATGGCGATTCTGCAGCAACTGCATCTGCTGATTCCGTAGCTTCTGAAACTGCATCAACGGCCGCGAATGCAGCATCTTCCGAATCTCAAGAAAACGGCGATGCTGCGGATAGTGCAACGCAAGATGGTGAAGATACGCTGACTCCGCTTGGTCAGGCCAAGAAGGAAGCGGCGGAATATCTTGAAGCGCTCCAGCGCGAACGTGCAGAATTCATCAACTTCCGCAATCGTTCGCAGAAGGAACAGGAACGCTTCCGCCAGCACGGCATTATCGATGTGTTGACCGCGCTGCTGCCGGCACTTGATGACATCGATCGCATTCGCGAACACAGCGAAATGGACGAGTCCTTCAAGGCCGTTTCCACCAAAATTGACAAGGCGTTCGAGAAGTTCGGTGTCGAGAAGTTCGGCGAAAAAGGTGAGGATTTCGACCCGACCAAGCATGATGCGATCCTGCACAAGCCGGATCCGCAGGCCGAGAAGGAAACCGTTGACACCGTGGTGGAAGCCGGCTATCGCATTGGAGACCGCGTGATTCGCGCGGCTCGCGTGGTCGTAGCATCCCCACAGAACTGAACGCAGTGACAATCAGCAACCTCGTGAAAGGAGGCACATCATGGCTGAGAATGAATGGCTGAGCAAGGATTTCTACAAGGTCCTCGGTGTCTCCAAAGACGCCACGGACGATGAGATCACCAAGGCGTACCGCAAGCTGGCACGTAAATACCATCCTGATCTGAACAAGACCAAGGAGGCCGAGGAGAAGTTCAAAGACATTTCCGAAGCGTACGACGTGCTCAGCAATAAAGACAACCGTCAGAAGTACGACGCTATCCGCCAGTTCGGCATGGGCGGCGCGCGCTTCGCCGGCGGTTCCGGTGCGGGCGGATTCGATGCGGGGGCGTTCTCCGACATCTTCGGATCGATGTTCGGCGGTGGCGCTGGGGCTGGAGCGTATGGCGCGGGCGGCAATGGTTCGCGCATTCGCTTCCAGAGCGGCGGCAACCCGAATATCAACGATATTTTCTCGATGTTCGGTGGCGGCGCTGGCGCCGGAAGCCCTTACGGGGGCGGCTACGAGCAGGCTGCGCAACCGGAAGACGGCGAGGACCGTAACTCCAAGATCAACCTGACCTTCCGCCAGTCGGTCAAAGGGGCAACGGTTTCGCTGTCTGCCGATGGCAAGAAGTTCAAAACGCATGTTCCAGCAGGCGTGCATGACGGGCAGAAGATTCGCATTCCAGGCAAGGGCAAGCCGGGTCGTAACGGCGGCAAAAACGGTGACTTGTACTTGCAGATCAGCGTTGCCGAAGATCCTAAATTCAGCCTGCGCAAGCGTGACATCATCATGGATTTGCCAATCACCGTCGGCCAGGCCGTAGCGGGCGCGAAAGTGACCGCGAAAGACGTCGATGGCAACGAAATTACCTTTAAAGTGCCGGCGGGCTCATCCAGCGGCACGGAAGTGCGTATTTCCGGCAAAGGCGTGGCCAACAGGCAGGGCGACGGCGATTTGGTCGGGCGTGTGCAGATTCGCATCCCTGACAAGCCAAGCCTGAAAGTCAAGCATGCGGCGAAGGAATTCGACAAGGAGTGCGGCGACTTTGCCGACAAACTTGCCAAGGAGCGCTGATCGTCATGGCTCGCGCATCTCGGACCTCCCAAGCCCGCGCGGCGCGGCAGGCCAAAATGCTGTACGACATGTGTGCGATGGCGATTGTGGCAGGCAGGGCCGATCTTGATGGAGCAGACGAAGTCGGTTTCGACATCGAACTGCCGATGTTCACGGTCGGCCGTGCCGGCGAACTTGCCAACGTACACCCCAAACCCTTCGCCAATACGATCGGCTTGGGCTTGTGGTGCCGCAGCGCACGGATGGCGGTGCCCGTCGCTACTCGCTGCGAGATATCGCCCGCCTTGCGAAATCGCAGCAGCTGAGTCAGGAAGAGGGCATCAATCTGGCCGGCATCGCGCGGATTCTTTCCTTGGAGGAGGAGAACCGCGAGCTGCGCCGCCAGGTCGAGCGTCTGCGCAAGCCGGCCGGTTCCAGCGTGTTCGCAGCCGATACAGACGGCGACATTGTGGAGATTGAACGTTCCCGCCGTGCGCGCATGTGGCGTAGGCAGATTCAGGTCAATGCCCGGCAGTTGCCGTCGCGTGAGTCCTTGGAATCCGCGCGTGTCACGGCCGACGCGTACGACACGCCCAATGGAGGTGTCGCACGCGAAAACAAGGGTGTTCAGAGAGGTAAACCCGCTTTGGATCCCGTTTCCAGGTCAATCGTGCTTTGGGGAATTGACTGATTTTCAGGAAAAATACTGAAAATATTTAAAAAACAGGCACATCTTGCAACAGATGTGCCTGTTTTGTTATATAGTTTTGCCAAATGCGTTGCTTTCTGCGACGATGTCGTCGTTGCGGGAAATAATGTTGAGTATCCGCGTTTTAACTGTCATTCTTCCGTTCATTAAGGTACTTCGGTGAAAGATGGGTCTCCTTTTCTATGAGAAATCATGGGGGGGGGTAAGATATGCGGCGAGAACAGGAAAGGTTAGGAGTGTACAGTGCCAAGAGTTGCGTTCACCGCTAAGACCCGTAAGTATCTCGGGTCTCTGGATGCCGTGGAATCGGTCACCCAATATCGTA
>ENA-OQNJ01000013-OQNJ01000013.1-human-gut-metagenome-genome-assembly--contig:-NODE-13-length-40600-cov-4.908705_pt1 | contig 40600 bp, 41 predicted proteins | sample MGYA00242630_ERZ504882 | MGnify/ENA primary metagenome ERZ504882 (study PRJEB26092, sample SAMD00036408) | human gut metagenome | host: Homo sapiens | study: EMG produced TPA metagenomics assembly of... | reverse complement strand
TCAAACAGGCACAACGGTAGGTGCAGGCGAGTAGTCTGTTTTTTTGTGTCAAAGCAGGTCGAACGATTCCAGAAGAAAATAGACATTTTGACTTGAAAAATAATTTTATTCTGCTATAATAAAAGAAACGATGATAAGTAGTAATCAAAACTACATAAAGTGGTAATTGAAATACACAGCGCTTCTGACAGGAAAGGAATGAGCAGAATGAAGTATATCAGAAAAAATGGAATCAAGGATCCTGGCAGTGCGATTACACATGGGATTGCGCTGATCCTGGCGGTGGTGGGAACGCTACCATTGCTTTTGAAGGCGGCGCGGGAGCCGGATCATCTGCATGTGGTTGCGATGGCGGTGTTTATGCTGAGTATGATTTTGCTGTATCTGGCGAGCACCGTGTATCACACGTTTGATGTAAATGGGAAGGTAAACCGTCGACTGAAGAAGTTTGATCATATGATGATTTCCGTGCTGATTGCGGGAAGTTATACGCCGATCTGTCTGATTGCGCTGCATGGACGGACGGGAATTGTACTTTGTGCATTGGTGTGGGCAGCTGCAATTGGCGGAATTCTTGTCAAGGCATTCTGGATCAATTGTCCGAAGTGGTTTTCCTCAGTGTTGTATATCGCAATGGGATGGCTGTGTGTACTGGCATTTCATCCGCTGTTTCTGGCTCTTTCACGGCCGGCATTTGGATGGTTGCTGGCGGGCGGCATCATTTATACGGTCGGCGGGGTGATTTACTCCTTAAAAATGCCGATGTTTAATGCGAAGCATAAAAAGTTCGGAACACATGAAATTTTCCATCTGTTTGTGATGGGTGGCAGCTTCTGTCATTTTATTGTGATGTATTATTTTGTGGCGGCGATGCCGGTATAAAAACTTGTTTGAAGATAAAACAGTAATGCAAAAATAAAATACTGCGGAACGTATTTTCGTTATACCCGGGTATTAACATTTATTTGGGAAAACTTTACGCTCCGCAGTACTATTTTTGCATTATTTTTTCTTTTGACGGTATTCACTCGGAGAAATTCCGTAGACTTTTTTGAATACCTGTGTAAAATAAGAAAAATTCGTGTAGCCGATATTCGTTGCAATTACACTGACCGGGAGATTGGTTCCCTCAAGCAGGGAAATCGCAATTTTCAGTTTTTCCTGCACGATATAGTCAGAAAGTGAAATTCCTTTTACCTTTTTGAAAAGCCGGGAGAGGTATTCCGGGTTCATGTATACCTGATGTGCGATTTCGGTGCGGGTAACATTCTGGTGAATATTTTTCTGAATAAAATTTACCACCTGGTCGATCTGTGAAACACCTGGTTCTGCGCTAATTTGAAGGCTTTTTAGATAATCAACGGAAAAATCAAGCAGTTTATGCATCTCTTCTATGGAATGACAGGAGTTGTTCAGGGCGTGAATATCGTATTCTTTTTCAAAAACACCGTGTGCATCGATGTGGTGATGGTTCAGAATCTGATAGAAGATCTGAAGAAAATCCTGTAAAAAGAGACTGAGCATTTTCTGGTTTACATGGCCGGATTCTTTTTGGCGGAGCAGATAATCATGCATGTCTGCACGGACGGCATCGTAATAACCAGAGGAGAGCATGAAATTCCAGTGGACAAAATCCGGAGGGGTGTAGGGAACCTGGGAAATGCTGGATTTCTGATAAAAAATACCGCTATAGTTTGCCACATTTTCACTGCGCTGTTCCAAAAGCTGCTGTATTTTATCTGGTAGCAGAAGAAAATTTGCAGAATGAGCACAGTAGCATGCTATTTTAAAGTGGAGATACTGTGAAGCGGCTTCCACAAAAGTATGCAAATAAATTTGCACCTGATCTTTTGTAAAATTATCGGTTTCGTATAAAATAAGGGCAAAAACCTGTTCGTGGACATGGCAGAAAAGCAGTTTTTTAGTGAACGGCTTAAACAGCTCGGAAACGACATTCTGCAGGATAGAGCGGAGGAGAGAAAGGTCACGAACTGGATGTGGCGTGTCCTGTTCGAGAATATCAATCAAAGTCAGAACACAGGAACGGCCGGGATCGAGTTTTATGGAGATCGTGTCCAGAAAACTCAGAATATTCTGCGGTTCTGCAGGCTGTTTCTGCAAAAATTCATTTAAAAGCACATCAAGAAGATCCATTTCGCGTTTGCTGAAATAGTTTCCATATTCACTGTAAAATTTTTCCTTTCTTTCCTTTTGAATTTGCAGGACTGCTTTCTGAATGGAAACCTCAATTGCACTGTAGGGAGCGGGCTGAATCAGATAATCGAATCCGCCGAGTTGCAGTGCTTTTTGTGCATAGGAAAAATCTTCATGTGAGGTGAGAAAAATACATTTGATTTCTGGAAAATGCTCCGCAACCCATTCATAAAGTTCAAGACCGCTGCCGAGCGGCATTTCGATATCGCAGAGCATGATATCCACGGAATTGTTTGAAAGAATTTCACGCGCACGGATAATGTCGTTAGCACAGAAAACCTGTCGGATGGAAAGCGCATCCCAGTTGATGCCGGAATGAATACCGGCGACAACATCGGGTTGGTCATCAATAATCAATACATTCATTCGGGATTCCTCCTCTTTCTAGGATAATGAAAACAAATTTTCGTTTGAGAGTAAGCTACTTTTAGTTTCTGAACTGGTATTTGGTTCTTCCTGGATGGGCAGGATAATTTCTGTCATGGCGCCGGAGGAATTGTTCATACAGATCAGTCCGGCCTGGTCACCGTAAAGTAAGGTAAGTCGTTGACGGAGATTGTGTATACCGATGTGCTGTCCGGTTACTGCATCTTCTGTATGTTGCAGAAAGGACTGCAGAAATTCGTCCGGAAATCCGGTTCCGTTATCCTGAATACTGATATTTAAATAATTTCCTTCTTCAGTCTCTGTCAGCTGTACGGAAATGTGTACATTGAGCGGCTGGCTGGAGATTCGCCCATGCTTAAAAGAATTTTCGACGAATGTCTGAATGCAGAGCATGGGAACCGGAAACTTTGAAACAGCGGGATCGGCAGAAATGGTCAGCTCAGAAGAATCTCTTGTGTTTAGCTTCTGAAGTTTATAATAATTCTGTACCTGATTCAGTTCCGTCTGCAGTGGCACAAGACTGCTGTTGTCGCGGAAGGTATAGCGGATATACTGGGAAACATATAAAATCATTTGCTGTGCATCGTTTCCTTTATTCTGTTGAATCATACCGTAAAGAGTTTTCAGGCAGTTCAGATAAAAATGAGGCTTCAACTGAATTTGAAAATATTGCAGCTGAGAGTTTTTGAATGGTCAGCTTATTTTCATAAGTGCGGATTTTCAGATTGTGAATTTCATCCATCATTCGGTTAAAAGTGGAATTAAAGACGGAAAATTCACGGATAAACTGTGTTTCCTGCAGTTTTGAGTTCAATTTACCGTTTCGAATATTCTCCATGGTAGCGATTGCATCTCTTAATGGAGAAAAGTAAATTTTGATGGCCAAAAAAACACATGAACGGAATCAAAAGCAGTGCCAGCACAGAGGCAATGATGGCAAACATCTGTGTCGCATTTAAATAAAACTGGCTTCCCTGGTAAGGGGAAAGGTAAAGCATGGTAATATCAGCATATTTTAAGCGATCCTGTACAACAAAAAAGTTTTCTTTTTGTCCTTTTTTGACGTGGTTATTGTCTTCAGGCGAAAAGGTCAGTTTATTTTCTGTAATGGTTTTAGAAGGATTTAATACGGTTCCGTCGTTGGAAAGATAGATGAGTGAACTAGTTTTATGCGTCTGTGTGGCGAGGCGAGATGGAGCCATGACCAGATCAAAATCTACGAGAGAAACACTGTAGGCATTGGAAAAACCGATAAGGCGAACCAAAAAGTATTTATCACCGACTTTATCGTAAAACCAGGATTTGGGAGTTGATTCAAAATCAAGGGATTTTACGTAATTCTGCATTGTTATTAATTCTTTATAGGAATAGCAGTCCTGATAGGCACAGCGGCAGACATCATTGGGAGCAGAATAAATATAGACAGCACCGAGACATTCTGTCAGAGCAAGCTGTTCCCGTGCTTTATTCACAATGGAGAGTGTATTTAAATGAACATCGAGCGGATCAAGTTTATATTTTAGTTTCTGATAATTCCAGTTCGTAGCCCAGTTCTGTGCCATTGAGGTTTCTATCTGGGAAAGATCTGCTTCTAACTGTTCCTGATAGAGAAACAGAGCATTTCGATTTGCAGAAGCGATTTCGCGGTTCAGCAGGCGAAGCGAGTAGAAATCAAAAAATATCGTCAGAAATGTAAGCGGAATAAGCATGATAAGGCTTATAAGGGTGAAAAAAATTTTTGATGAGATGTAAAAATTTTTACGAGATAACATAAGAACCTCCCAAAATATAACAATATAAGAAAAATCGTGTGAGCGTTCCAACTGTTGGAACATGCCATTTATTCTAATATAGATGTCGTGTGTTTTCAAGAAATAAGTATACAGATTCGTTAAAATAACGAAAGTTACAGTGGTATGTCACAATATATAAAGAGAAAGTCACAGATTTTATAGAGAAAGAGATACTTCTTTGATAGGATATAGCTATTCGTAAAACAAAGAAAAGAACAAAGGAGAGAAATGTAATGAATAAGAAAAAAGCAATGGCATTTTTACTTGTTTCTGTTATGGCGGGAAGTATGCTGGCAGGTTGCGGAAGCGATGCAAGCTCTGCACAGGGTTCATCTTCTAAGAGCGCAGAAAGTAGCAATAATGACAGCTATACAGTAAAAATTCTGGCACCTGGTGATGCAAGTACAGATGACTGCGCAAAAATTTCTGAAGCAGCGAGCAAAATCACAGAGGAAAAATTTAATACAAAAATTGAAGTAACAAGAGTTGGCTTTGGAAGCTATGATCAGCAGGTAAACCTGACATTGGCATCTTCTGAAAAATTGGATCTGATGTATGAGTACTGTGGAAATGTAACATCTGCAATCAGCAGCGGACAGATCCTTCCGATTACGGATTATCTGAACAGCTATGGCAGCGATATGAAATCTGAAATCAGTGAATCCGACTGGAAATGTGTAACCTTTAACGGCAATATTTATGGTGTTCCGTCCAATAAAGAGAAAGCAACGGGATGGGGATTTGCTATGAATAAAGAGATGGCAGATGCAACCGGAATTGACTATAGTTCTATTAAAACAGAAGAGGAGTTGGAGCCGCTCCTTGAAAAAGTAAAAGAAATGTATCCAGATGTATATCCCATTGTTTCTCATGTGGGTTCCATGAGCCTTATGACAAACCCAGATGACCTTGGTGGAGATATCGGATCTTTAGAGAGTGTATCTTCTGACAGCACAGAAGTTATTAATTACTACGCAACAGATAAATATATGAACGAAATGAAACTTCGCTATGACTGGGCGCAGAAAGGTCTGATCATGCCGGATGCTTCCACTTCTACTGAAATGGCAAATAGTCTGATTGGTTCTGGTAAAGGTTTTGGACGTTTTACAAATACAAAACCAGGTATCGAGCAGGAGATCGAAAAAGAGTCCGGAAAAGAAATCGTTGTTTTGAATCTGGTAGAACCATATACTACCACAACACGTGTTGACATTGTATGGTATGTTCCGCATAACAGTGATAAACCGGAAAGAGCTGTACAGGTATTAAACGAGATCTACACAAACCCGGATCTGGCAAATATTCTTATCAATGGTCTGGAAGGAACTCATTATGAGTTTACAGACAAAGACAACGGTGTCATCAACTACCCAGACGGTGTAACAGCAAGTAACACAGGTTATACCAGTCTTCCATGGGCTTGGCCGAATGAGGCAATTTCCTATGTATGGGAAGGAAATGATCCGGATATCTGGGATCAGACCCAGGAGTTCAACAACAATGCGGTTGTTTCTCCGGCCAAAGGTTTTGCATGGGACAACACAGATGTACAGAACGAAGTAACTGCATGCGCAAACGTAACTGCCAAATATGGTCCTGCACTGCAGTGCGGTTCCTTGGATCCAGAAACTACCATTCCGAAATTCCTGGATGAGTTGAAAGCAGCAGGAGCAGATACCATCATCGCTGAGAAACAGAGACAGTTAGATGATTGGCTGGAAGCCAACAAATAATGGAGGCTGGGAAGATGAAAAGAAATTGGGGTAAAATCCGCAGATTTATTCCCATGTATCTGATGCTGCTTCCGGGGCTTGTATACTTATTTATCAATAACTATATGCCTATGGCTGGAATTATCATTGCATTCAAGAAATATAATTACAGTCTGGGAATCCTGAAAAGCCCGTTTACAGGTCTTAAAAACTTTGAGTTTTTGTTTAAGACAAAAGATGCTTGGACAATTACAAGAAACACACTGGGATACAACGTAATCTTTATCGTAGTCGGAACCGTACTTGCAATTGCAGTGGCAATTCTGCTGAATGAAATCCGTTCCACGATGGGAAAGAAAATATACCAGACGTTAATTCTGGTACCGTTCCTGATTTCTATCGTCGTTGTCAGCTACCTGGTATATGGATTCCTCAGCACAGATGCCGGATTCATTAATAACAGTATTCTGAAACCAATGGGAAAACAGGGCATCGGATGGTATTCTGATCCGAAGTACTGGCCATTCATTTTGATCTTTGTCAATGTATGGAAAAACCTGGGATATAACTGCATTATCTATTATGCAACGGTAGTAGGATTGGATGCCAGTCTTTACGAGTCTGCATCTATCGACGGTGCGAACCGCTGGCAGAGAATTCTGCATATCACACTGCCGGGACTGAAAACAACCATTATCACACTGACCCTGATGAGCGTAGGACGTATTTTCTATTCCGATTTCGGACTGTTCTATCAGGTACCAATGAACAGCGGACCGCTGATCGACGTGACAAACACCATCGATACTTACGTATATCGTGGATTGATGGAGCTGAATAACATTGGTATGGCATCTGCCGCAGGTCTTTATCAATCACTGGTAGGATTTGCACTGGTACTGATTGCAAACCTGATTGTTCGAAGACTGGACGAAAACAGTGCATTATTCTAAGCGAAGGGAGAGTATGAAAAATGGTTGAAAGAAATAAAAGCTTTCAGATTGCAGCTAATGTGATTATGATCTTACTGTCCGTTATGTGTATCGTCCCGTTTATTCTGCTGATTATGTCATCAATCACCAAAGAGAACATTCTATTAAAATATGGATATTCTTTCTGGCCGCGTGAAATCAGTTTTGATGCATACAAAACACTGCTGGTAGATTCAGGCAGTATTGTAAGAGGTTATATCATTTCCGCACTGGTAACGGTAGTCGGAACCGTGGCAAACCTGACTCTGACAACATTGTTTGCCTATCCACTGTCAAGAAAAGAGCTTCCGGGAAAAGCATTTTTCTCCTTTGTGATTTTCTTTACGATGTTGTTCAACGGTGGCTTGGTACCGTCCTATATGATGTGGACTGGAATCTTTCATATTAAAAATACCATCTGGGCACTGATTGTTCCAAATCTTCTGATGGGAGCTTTCTATGTCATCATGATGAGAACGTATTTCACCACCAACATTCCTGATGCGGTCATCGAGGCTGCAAGAATTGACGGAGCAGGTGAGTGGAGAATTCTGGCAAAAATTGTTCTTCCGATGTCTACGCCGATTATTGCTACACTGGCACTTCTGGTCGGCCTCGGATACTGGAATGACTGGTTGAATGGTCTGTACTATATCAACAACGATAAACTGTACAGTATTCAGGTTCTGCTGAATAAGATGCTTCTGGATGTGCAGTATCTAATGAGCGGTGCTTCAGGAGGAGCATTGACACAAAGCATTACACTTCCGGCAACTGGTATCAAAATGGCCGTTGCAGTTATGGGAGCACTTCCAATTCTGGTTGTGTATCCATTCTTCCAGAAATACTTTGTGAAAGGTATTGTGATTGGAGCTGTAAAGGGCTAATAGAATTCTTATAATAGAAAGCAGACTTTCCAGATACACGCAGGAATGCGTGAGAATGGAAAGTCTGTTTTTTGATGCAACTTTAGTTCAGCTTAATATTTTTAAACAGCGATCCCAGTGTCGTTGTCACTTCCTCTGTCTCCGGGAGTTCGATGGTTTCTTCCTGAATTTCTTCGGCGGCAACGTCGTCGAGTGCCTTCATGGAGAGACTGAGTTTGCCGTCTTTGATGGCAATGACTTTTACTTTGACTTTGTCGCCGACTGCCAGAACTGCGGATGGATGTTTGATTCGTTTGGCGCAGATCTGGGAGATGTGGACGAGGCCGGAGAGGCCGTTTCCGAGGTTGATAAATGCGCCGTATGGCTGCAGGCTTTCAACGGTTCCTTCGGTAACAAGGCCGACTTCTACGTTGGAGATTTTCTCTTTGCGCTCTTCGTCTGCTTTCTCGCGGAGAATTTCGCGGGTGGAGAGAATCAGACGGTCTTTTTCTTTGTCAAGGTCAAAAACCTGAACCTGAATGTCTTTGTTTAAGTATTCATTCAGATCTTCCACGTAGTTCAGGGAGAGTTTGGAAGCCGGGATGAAGCCGCGGATTCCTTCGACGTAAGCGATAACACCGGCGTTTACGATTCCTTTGACTTTTACATCCAGTACGGTTTTCTCTTCTTTGTACTGTGCGAGTTTTTCCCATGCGAGGATATCGTTTGCCTCTGCGCGGGAGAGAAGAATGTTGCCGTGGCCGTCGTCTTTGCGGATCACGGTTGCGGTGATTTCGTCACCGACCTGAACAGCGTCTTTTAAGGAGAAGCCAGGCTCGTTGCTGAAGTCCTCGGCGCGGATGACGCCCTCTGCGTAGTATTTCAGATCGAGAATCACCTCTTTTTCATCTATGGAGATGACGGTTCCGGTGAGCATGTCGCCTTCCTCAATTTTTTTGAAGGAAGCTTCCAGCTCTGCGGAGAAGTCATCCATGGTTAATTGTTCTTCTGACATAATGAAACACCCCTTTTTCGTAAGAATAACAGGAAAACGAGAGGAAAATTGTGGATTTATGAAAAAATCAGGTTCAATTTTGCACGTTTTTCTATCTGTGTTTATCTTAACATAAAAGATTTTCTTTGACCAGATGAAAAAAGGATGGTAATATGTGTGTAGTCGTTACCAAAATTACTGAGACGCGCACTTGCTGCGCGGCTGCAGGAGAAAGTGATTCAGGTGGCCGCCCGGAACTTCGCGGAGCGAATTTGCATGTGCAGGGCGGCGGTTACTGGTCACGAAGTGAGCAGTAACTGTAGTCGTTACAAAAAAAGAAGTAAAACTACCGGGACGAACTTACTGTATACCACAAACATACAGAAGGGAGGAGTACTATTATGAAATCAAATTCAAGAGTTTATGTAATTGGACATAAAAATCCGGATACGGATTCCATTTGTTCGGCGATTGCCTATGCGGATATCAAGAACAGGACAGATAAAAACCAAAACCTACATGGCGCGGCGTGCCGGTCAGATCAATGAGGAGACCGAGTATGTACTGAAGCGCTTTGGCGTGCGCGCACCGGGGTATCTGCCGAATGCGGGAACGCAGGTAAAGGAAATTGAAATCCATGAGGTGCCGAGCGTACCGGGCACGATTTCCGTGAAGAAAGCGTATTCCATGATGAAAAACAACAACGTGGTCACACTGCCGATTACTTCGCCGGACAATGATCTGCAGGGCGTGATTACGGTCAGTGATATCGCAGAATCCTATATGGATTCTTATGACAGCCATGTCATGTCACTGGCAAGGACGCAATACCGCAGTATCGCGGATACGTTGGATGGTTCGGTTATTGTCGGAAATGAACATGGTTATTTTATCCGCGGAAAAGTCGTTGTCGGCGCATTCCATCCGGATACGATGGAGAACTACATCGAAAAAGATGACCTTGTCATTCTCGGAAACCGTGCGGAGGACCAGCTCTGTGCAATCGAGATGGATGCAAGCTGCATTATCGTCGGACTTGGCGCAAAGGTGACGAAAACGATTCAGAAATTTGCAGAGGAAAAATGCTGTGTGATCATCAGCAGTCCGCATGACACGTATACGATTGCGCGTCTGATTAACCAGAGTATTCCGGTCAAATATCTGATGCGCAGAAGCAATCTGATCACGTTCAACACCGAAGATTTCCTCGATGATATCAAAGAAGTTATGAAAAATCAGAGACACCGCGATTTCCCGATTCTGAACAAGAAAGGAAAATATGTGGGAACGATTTCCCGTCGGAACCTGATCGGAAATGCAGGAAAGAAACTGATTCTCGTCGATCACAATGAGGAATCACAGGCGGTCGATAACGTCAAAGAGGCGGAGATTCTCGAGATCATCGACCATCATCGTCTGGGATCACTTGAGACGATGGCGCCGGTTATGTTCCGCAATGAGCCGGTGGGCTGCACGGGAACGATTATGTATGAAATTTATAAGGAAAAAGAGCTGGAGATCGCGCCGAACATCGCAGGACTGCTCTGCGCAGCCATCATTTCCGATACGCTGATGTTCCGGTCGCCGACGTGTACGTTTCTTGACAAAGCGGCAGCAGAGGCACTGGCGGACATTGCAGGCATCAGCATTCCGGAGTTTGCATCCGAAATGTTCCGTGCAGGAAGCAACCTGAAAGATAAATCACCGGAAGAAATTTTCTACCAGGATTTCAAAAAATTCATCATGGGCGATGTTACGTTTGGTGTCGGCCAGATTACATCCCTCGATGCGGGCGAGCTGGAATCCATCAAGGAACAGCTTCTGCCGCAGATGGAAAGCGAGTGCGGAAAACACGGCATCGAGATGGTATTCTTTATGCTGACTAATATTATAGAAGAATCTACAGAGCTTCTGTATTATGGAAGCGGGGCAAAGGAAGTCATCGAAAAAGCTTTTGAAGATCTTCCGGTCAACGAGGTCAGCTGCGAGCTGAAGGGTGTTGTATCGAGAAAGAAACAGCTGATTCCGGCATTTATGATGGCGCTGCAGAATCAGTAAAAACAGAAAAAATAAAAAAGCGTGGTTCCGGGCCTGAAAACAGATCCGGGGCACGCTTTTTTCGGTCATAAAAGGGTGAAAAAGAGGAAAGGAAAGAAATAAGAATGGGAAAACAGACATGGAAAGCGGGAAATATGCTGTATCCGCTGCCGGCGGTCATGGTGTCGGTGCGCGGAAAGAACGGGGAGGACAACATCATCACCGTTGCCTGGGCCGGCACGGTGTGTACGAATCCTCCGATGGTATCGATCTCGGTGCGGCCGGAACGCTACAGCTATCAGATGATCAAAGAGAGCGGTGCGTTCGTCATCAACCTGACGACGGAGGACCTCTGCTATGCGACCGACTACTGCGGCGTGCGCTCGGGAAGAGATGTGGATAAGTTCAAAGAGATGAAACTGACGAAAGTCGAGGCGGAGGAGATTTCCGCACCGATGATCGGGGAGTCGCCGGTTAATATCGAGTGTAAAGTGGAGCAGGTGCTCGAACTGGGCTCGCATCACATGTTTCTTGCAAAAGTTGTGGCTGTCCATGCGGATGAGGCATACATGGATGAGCGCGGCCGCTTCGATCTGAACCGCGCGAAACCGATTGTGTATTCCCACGGAGAGTACTTTGGAATCGGGAAAAAGCAGGGAACCTTTGGCTGGAGCGTGAAGAAAAAATCGAAAACACCTAATATAAAAACAAAAAACCGCCGCTAATCTTTATTTTCTAAAAAATCAGCACGCGAAATTTTATAGTACTTTCGGTAAAAATATACAAAATCGACAAAAATACTGGGTAAATATTAGAAAACGATACAAAATCATGATTTATTAGAAATTTTTTGCGTGAAATATTGCAAAAACCGGATATTTTATGCTATAATATCAACCAATCGTTGACCTTATAAAATTAAGTGATCCGGAGGACGGGAGAATCCACCGGAGACGCGAGAGAGTGCGGAAATGATTTTCTCCACGCTTTAAGGCTGATGAGAACCGCAGATGGATCTTTTAAAGAAATCTTTCTGCACTACATTAAGGGAGAAATTTCAAGGAGGAAACTAACATGTCATACGTAGATGAGGTTATTGAGTCCGTAGTTGCAAAAAACCCAGCTGAGCCGGAATTCCATCAGGCAGTCAAAGAGGTTCTGGAATCTCTTCGCCCTGTTATTGAAGCAAACGAGGAAAAATACAGAAAAGTTGCTCTTCTGGAGAGAATGGTAGAGCCAGAGCGTCAGATCAAATTCCGTGTGCCGTGGGTAGACGATAAAGGACAGGCTCATGTAAACACCGGATATCGTGTACAGTTTAACAGTGCAATCGGACCTTACAAAGGAGGAATCCGTCTGCATCCTTCTGTAAATATTGGTATTATCAAATTCCTGGGATTCGAGCAGGTATTCAAAAACTCACTGACCAGCCTTCCGATCGGCGGAGGTAAAGGTGGTTCTGACTTCGATCCGAAAGGAAAATCTGACAGAGAGATCATGGCATTCTGCCAGAGCTTTATGACAGAGCTTTGCAAATATATCGGCGCAGACACCGACGTACCGGCTGGTGACATCGGAACAGGCGCAAGAGAGATCGGCTTCATGTTCGGACAGTACAAGAGAATCCGCGGCGTATACGAAGGCGTTCTGACTGGTAAAGGTTTAAGCTACGGCGGATCTTTAGCAAGAACAGAGGCTACCGGATACGGACTGCTGTACCTGACCCAGGAGCTGCTGAAACTGAACGGCATCGACATCGCAGGCAAGACCGCTTGTGTATCCGGTTCCGGAAACGTTGCAATCTATGCAATCGAGAAAGCTACTCAGCTTGGTGTGAAAGTTCTCACCTGCTCTGACTCCAACGGATGGGTTTACGATCCAGACGGAATCGATGTAGCTGCATTAAAAGAGATCAAAGAAGTAAATCGTGCCCGTCTGACCGAGTACAAGAAATATCGTCCAAACTCTGAGTACCACGAAGGACGCGGCGTATGGGTTGTAAAAGCAGACCTTGCTCTTCCTTGCGCAACTCAGAACGAGCTGCTGCTTGAGGATGCAAAAGCACTTGTTGAGAACGGATGCACTGCAGTATGCGAGGGCGCTAACATGCCTACTACTCTGGAAGCAACCAAATATCTGCAGGAGCACGGCGTAATCTTCGCACCTGGAAAAGCTGCAAACGCAGGTGGTGTTGCAACATCCGCACTCGAGATGTCCCAGAACTCCGAGCGTCTGTCCTGGACCTTCGAAGAAGTTGATGCAAAACTGAAGAGCATCATGATCAACATCACACACAACATGGTTGATGCTGCAAAACGTTACGGCCATGAGGGCGACTATGTTATGGGCGCTAACATCGCAGGCTTTGAGAAAGTAGCTGACGCTATGATGGCTCAGGGAATCTGCTAATCTGATTTTGAGAAATCCAAAGGGATCTCCGGTTAAGACCGAGGGTCCCTTTTTGCATAAAAGATAGAAGAAACACAGAAAAATAACGAAAATTACAGGGTACAAAAACATTACATTTTGCAACGAGACTAGACAGAAGAAATAGACTTTCACGCGGTACCGTGTGAATAAAACGACAGAATATGCGAGTGAGTTGTATTATTATGCATAAATGCAATATACATGTAATATAAAAACCTAAGAAAAACGTAAGAAAAAAGATATTTTATGTTCAGAAATAGAGCGTATAGTAAACAAAAATAATGCAAAAATAATGAAAAGCAGAAGTTGACAAGAGCTTGCGCGAGAAATATAATTATTTATGTATTGATAAAGAACTTGTTTGCATTAATATGTAATGAATTTGCATACAGGGAAGAGGAAGAGAAGATGACATTAAAAGATTGCTACATGCAGATGGGAGCAGATTACGAGGAAACCGTTCAGCGGCTTCGCAGTGAATCTCTGATTCAGCGGATCATTTTAAAATTTCCTCAGGATCCGAGCTATCAGGAGCTTTGCCAGGCACTGGCGGACGGAAATATTGAGGTTGCATTCCGTGCAGCTCATACATTAAAAGGCGTGTGCCAGAATCTTGGGTTTTAAAAATCTGTACGAGCCAAGCGCCGAGCTGACCGAGCGGTTAAGACCGCTGCAGGAGACCGAGACGGATGATCTGATGCAGAAGGTGACGGAAGAATATAACCGCACCGTAAAAGCGATTGAGGATTTCCAGAACGCTTAAATTGAAGGAAGAAAACAAGGAGACATTGATCTGTGAGATGAGGAACACAGACCGGTGTCTCCTTTTTATGGAATTCTGTACAAGATGCGGGTTGACGGGAAAAAAGAAACATGATAATCTTTTTACATAAAAGCACAGCTTATGAAGAAGACTTGTTTAAAAAGAAAAACTTATAAGTATCTATAAGAAAAAACAAGGACGCTTTGCCGGAAAAATTCCGGCTGTGCAGGGCATATTCCATACCGAAAGGCAAGGCAGCCCAAATCTACAAAAGCAGGAGAAAAGCAATGAAAAAAGAAAAAAGTTCAGCTATGGGAACCCCGTACACCTTTGAAGGACGGATTCCGCTGAAGCAGGCGATTCCGCTTGGATTGCAGCATGTAATGGCGATGTTCGTAGGAAACCTCACCCCGCTTCTGATCATCATGGGAGCGTGCGGTCTGACGGCGGATGCGGGCTACGGTGCACTTCGTACGGCTCTTTTGCAGAATGCAATGACAGTAGCCGGTATTGTAACACTGGTACAGATGTTTTCGATTGGACCGATCGGCGGTAAAGTGCCGATTGTTATGGGTACATCTTCTGGATTCCTCGGCGTATTCAAGAGCGTGACAGCCGTGCTGGGACAGGGCGCGCTGACGTACGGCGCTATCCTTGGTGCGACAATTGTCGGCGGTCTGTTTGAGGGCGTGCTTGGCGTCTGTTTAAAGCCGCTTCGTAAATTTTTCCCGTCGGTTGTTACCGGCTGCGTCGTTATGGCGATCGGTCTTTCGCTGATTCCGGTTGGAATCAATTATCTCTGCGGCGGTTCCGGAACGAACGATTACGGTTCCATACAGAACCTGTTCCTTGGCATGGTCGTTCTGATTGTAACGCTGGCACTGAAGCACTTTACAAATCCGAAGGGAATCTTAAGTACGGCTTCAATTCTGATCGGTATTTTAGTCGGCTACGTGGTAGCTATTATTATGACCATGGTTCTGCCGCATACCGGAACGGCGGTTCTTGAGGATGGAAGCACTGTTTCCTATACATATTCCTGGGTTGTCAATTTCCAGCAGGTAAAAGATGCGTCCTGGTTCGCACTCCCTGGTATTGCAGGCTTTGGAAAACTGGCTGAGGTAAAACCAGTCTTCCGTGTGGAGGCAATTCTCCCGGTAGCGATCATGTTCATCGTAACAACCGTTGAGACGGTCGGCGATATCTGCGCCTGCGTAGAGAGCGGTATGGACCGCGAGGCAACCGATTCTGAGCTTTCCGGCGGTATCATCTGCGACGGTCTCGGATCCAGCTTTGCAGCAGCACTCGGCGTTCTCCCGAATACTTCTTTTGCACAGAATGTCGGCATTATTTCGATGACAAAAATTGTAAACCGTATGGCGCTTTCCTGCGGAGCAGTTTTCCTGATTCTCTGCGGACTCTGCCCGAAGATTGCAGCATTTGTATCCATCATGCCGCAGTCCGTACTGGGCGGTGCGGCCGTTATGATGTTTGCATCGATTCTGGTTTCCGGTATCCAGCTCATCACAAAAGAGCCGATCACAAGTCGTGAGATTACAATCGTTTCCGTTGCACTGGGTCTTGGCTATGGCCTTGGATCTACTGCAGGAGCGATTTCAGAGCTTCCTTATTATATCCAGCTGATTTTCGGCGGTTCCGGTATCGTTCCGGCGGCGGTTACGGCGATTGTGCTGAATATCATTATTCCAAAAGAGAAGAAAAAACGCAGAATAAAGAACAAAAAAACGAAAAAGAACCTCTTATGTTTCCGGAAAGAAGTATTCCCGGGGAGAGATAAGAGGTTCTTTTTTATTGTGCTGCCCGGCATTCGGAGGGAACTGCCGGTAGAAGGCTCTGCAGGTAAAATGTCTGAAAATACGAGGAATATACAAAATGACGGAAAAAGCACAAAAAATCCGTCAATAGATAAAAGAATAACGAAAAAGAAAAAGTCAAGATTGACTATAAATTTTAAAATAGTGTACAAAATCGACAATATGAATTAAAAAACGAAATAAATTGTGAAAAATACATAAAAAATGCTTGTCAAAACGGGTGGAAGAGAGGTGTAATCATTGCATAAAAAGTGTGACGAAAATGTGAAAGTTTTAGGCAAAACGTATGATTAAAAACAATGGATTCTTCGTAAGCCTGGACAAAAGCAACAACGGAGCACGCAAAAAGAACGTAAATCACAAGGAGGACACCAAATGAAAAAGAAAGTAATTTCTGCATTACTGGCAAGCACCATGATCGTAAGCCTGGTAGCATGTGGCAGCACTGGAGGAGACAGTTCTGACGCAAACAGCAAGAGCAGCGGCACAACAGCATCAAGTACGGCAGGCGGCGATGAAGCAAAGGATACCTCATCGGACAGCGGCTCCGGCGATGCAGCAGGTTCTGGTGACTGGGTTGCAGCAGCTGATGAAGCAGACGATGCAGTACCGGGTGAAAATGACGATCGTGCGTTTGCAAAATTTGATCATGTCGTAGAAGTACATTATGGATATCAGATCGACCCGAAGGATACCACACTTCCGGACGGCGATTCCGTAGATAACAACCAGTACACCAGATACCTTCTGGATAACTACAACATCAAAGTTGTCTGCGACTGGACTGCAGGTAATGCATCTGACTTCCAGCAGAAAGTATCTCTGGCGATCGCATCTGCTTCCCTTCCGGATGCAGTCGTTGCACCAACCCGTAACTACCTGGTACAGGCAGCAAGAGCAGATCTTCTTGCAGACCTCTGGCCGGAGTTCAACCAGTACGCATCCAAACAGGTAAAAGAAATCATCGAGACTACCGAAGGACGTGCGATCAACAATGCAACCGTAGACGGAACCTTCTGTGCACTGCCAAACATATCGGTAGATACCGATGGTGTTTACCTGTACTTTATCCGTCAGGACTGGCTGGATCAGTTAGGACTGGAAGTTCCGAAGACCGTAGATGAACTCGGCGAAGTAGCTCAGAAATTTAAAGACGCAGGTCTCAGCCCGGATTATGCAATCGCAGGTATTGATAACGGCGGAAGAACCTACTCCAACTTCCTGAACTCCTCCAACAACGGATACGGTTTCGATGCTGTATATCAGGCATTCAATGCAACACCGGGGTATTTTCTGAAAGATGATTCCGGCGAACTGTACTGGGGAACTACAACAGATGAAATGAAAGAAGCCCTTACCACCTTACATGACTGGTATGAAAAAGGCCTCATCAACCCGGAGGTTGGAACCACAACCAACGGCGACAATGCAAACAATGTTAAGAACGGAACCTGCGGTATCTTCATGGGACCATGATGGAGCCTTGGATACGGAAACCCGGATTCCTTCCGTAACGATAACAATGCAAACTGGCAGGCATATCCGCTGTACACCAAAGACGGTGAGTGGAATATTCATATGAAAGACGTTGGAACCACTTATACTATGGTAAACAAAAACGCATCGGATGATGTGAAGAAAGCCATTGTTATCATGAACAACGTACTCGTTCGTGATGAGTCTACCTTCGATACTTCTGTAGCAATCGGCTGGTATCCGCTGCGTAACTGTATGGCAGCTACCGATGAGTGCGAGTATGAGTATGATGCACTGATGGGAATCATCAAAGGCGAAGCAAGCGCAGATGATTATCAGCAGGGCGGAAGCAAATTCAACGGTCTGTACAAGAACCTGGCAAACGATGCCGCAACTCTGAAAGACGTTATCTCTGAGGACTATGACGGATCCAGAGATCTGACAGTAACCGATATGGATGTCAACACCAACAACGGACAGTTCAACAGATTCTATGCACTGCTGATTGGTGATCGTCCATACGCAACACTTGAGCCGGATCACAAGATCTATTCTGAACTGTACTACACCATCGACGGAATGGATACCTACTGGACCCAGATTTCTGACCTGGAAGACAAGAGTATCCTTCAGTTCATCACTGGTGCGAAGAGCCTTGACGAGTGGGATCAGTTCTGCACCGACTGGCATGTACAGGGTGGTGATCAGATCCTTGAGCTGGTAAAAGATTACCTGGCTGAGTAACTAATGTAAATGTATGATGTGGAGGGTGGGGTACAGGAAAACCTGTACCCCACTACTTTAAAAGAATGACATCAAAGGAGGAGCTTGCCGTGAAGAAGAAAAAAGGCCGTCTCGGGCTGTCAAATTCCTTTCACTATACGTTAATGGTTCTGCCGGGTTATATCTGGCTGTTTATGTTTTCTATCGTTCCGATGGTTGGTATTGTAATGGCATTCCAGGATTACAATCCGAGCAAAGGATGGTTCGGCTCTCCGTGGGTAGGTTTGAAATGGTTTAAATACCTGACCGTTATCCCGGATGCAAAACGGGCACTTGTCAATACTCTGATTATTGCAATCGCAAAGGTTATTCTGAATATCATCATTCCGCTGGTGTTCGCACTGCTGCTGAATGAGGTAAAGAATATGAAGTTCAAAAAGACGGTTCAGACGATCGTATATCTGCCGCACTTCGTATCCTGGGTTATCCTTGCAAACATCATCACCAATATCCTTGGCGCAAACGGAATTTTCAACACGGTCCGCAGCGCAATGGGTGCAACGGATACCGTTCTTCCGATGACCATGCCTGGCATCTTCCGTCAGTTACTGATCGGAACCGATGTATGGAAAGAGTTCGGTTACAACGCAGTTATTTATCTTGCAGCGCTGACCGGCATCAGCCCGAGCCTTTACGAGGCAGCCGCAATCGACGGCGCAAGCCGCTGGAAACGTGTATGGCACATCACCATCCCGGGACTGGTTCCGACCATCGTTCTTCTGACCACACTGGCAATGGGCAACGTTCTGAATGCAGGTTTCGACCAGGTATTCAACATGTACAACCAGCTGGTTATTGAAACTGGTGATATCATCGATACATACGTATACCGTATTGGTATTACAAACATGCAGTTCTCGCTGGCTACTGCAGCAGGTCTCTTTAAATCTGTTGTCAGCTTCGTGCTGGTTGTTACTTCTTATGTTTGTGCTTACAAGTTTGCTGATTACAAGATTTTCTAAGGAGGGCAGAAATTATGATAGAAAGCAAGAGTTTTGGCAGCAAAGCGTTTAAAGTCATAAATGCTATCATCCTGATTCTCCTGGCATTCAGCTGTTTTTATCCGTTATGGTATACGTTCTGCGTATCTATTTCTTCAAAAGCAGCCGCTGAGGGTGGTCTTGTAACGATTTACCCGATCGGATCAAACGTAAAATCCTACAGCCTGATTATGGGTGATTCCGCATTCTGGAATTCCTTCTGGATTTCCATCAAGCGAGTTGTGATTGGAACCATATGGACCATGGTTGTCCTGATTATGATGTCCTATCCGCTGGCAAAGAGCAAAACAGAGTACAAACCGAGAAATGTCCTGATGTGGATCCTGGTATTCTGTATGCTGTTCAATGGTGGTACCATTCCGTGGTTCATCACCGTTAAAAATTATGGTATGATCGATACGATGGCAGCACTGGTTCTGGCTGGTTCTGTTCCGGTATTCAACGTACTCCTGATGATGAACTTCTTCCGCGGCATCCCGGGAGACCTCGAGGAGGCAGCCCGTGTAGACGGCGCCGGCCCGTGGCGTATCCTGTGGCAGATTGTAGTTCCGTGTTCCAAACCGGTTATCGCAACCATCGTCCTGTTTACATCCGTTGGTTACTGGAACGAGTATTTCCAGGGCCTGGTATTAATGAACAAAGAGACGAACTATCCGTTACAGACCTACATCCGTCAGATCTCCGTTCAGATCCCGGTAGGCGTAACCCTGACTGCAGAGCAGTATCAGCAGTTAGCACAGAACTCCAACAAATCACTGGAGGCAGCAAAGGTATTTATCGCCCTTGTTCCTATGCTGATTGTATATCCGTTCCTGCAGAAATACTTCGTAACCGGTATTACACTGGGAGCAGTAAAAGAATAAGAGAAAACGCAGAAAAAGCGGCTTCTGAATCGAAACAGGAAGCCGCTTTTTTGCGCTTTTTTTCTTGCGTCCGGGGAGAAAACAGCGTAAGATAAAAAGGTATTGAGGTGAAAAACAAAATGTTTCTGGAGGGGATTTTATCATGAAAATACTTACATTCGGAGAACTGATGCTGCGTTTAAAAACACCGGAGCATCTGAAAATACTGCAGGCAGATACCTTTGAAGCCAGTTACGGCGGCGCGGAGGCGAACGTCGCGGTTTCTCTGGCAACACTCGGGAACGATGTTTCCTACGTGACAAAAGTGCCGGAGCACCAGGTCGGACAGGCGGCCATCAATGAAATCCGCCGGTTCGGTGTGGATACGACCCGTGTTCTGCGGGGCGGCGGCCGCGTCGGTATTTACTATTTTGAAAAGGGAACCAACATCCGACCGACGAGCGTGGTTTATGACCGCGCCTACAGCGCGATCGCGATGGCAGAAGCGGAGGAGTTTGACTGGGAAAAACTGCTCGAGGGCGTGGATCTCTTTTATTTCTCCGGTATCACGCCGGCCATCAGCTGCGAGATCGAAAAAGACGCTGGAGATCGCTCTTATGCTCTGCAAAGAGAAAAAAACTTCAGGTGGTATGTGATCTCAACTACCGCGGAAAAATGTGGTCAGCAAAGGACGCACAGCGCGTCATGCGCCGTCTGATGTCTTACGTGGATGTCTGCATTGCAAATGATGAGGACTTTGAATCATCGCTTGGCATTCCGGCGTATGATGGAGATATGTCGCGCGGCATTGAACAGATCGAGTCTTACAAAGAGGGCATGCTGGAAATTCAGAAACAGTTCCCGAACTGTAAAGCAGTTGCGAGCGTGCTGCGCAATCTCTACACCGTGGAGGACGGCGACTGGATGGGAATTTACCTGAAAGACGGAAAATTCTATGAGAGCCCGGTTCACAAAGTACACAGCTTTGAGGCAGTCGGAGCCGGTGATGCGTTTGGTGCAGGACTGATTCACGCGATGGCGCATGATTTTGCGCCGCAGAGAATCATCGATTTTGCGATTTCTGCAAGCGTCTTAAAGCTGATGATTCAGCACGATGCCAACGTGGTCAGCGAAAAAGAGATTGAGCAGATCATGAAGCAGGGCGGAACAAATCTGCAGAGATAGAGGAAACAAAAAGATTCCGAGAGTACATACAGGACAGCAGGAGGAATAAAACTTGAAGAAACGGAATATTATATTAATAGGAATGCCGGGAGCCGGCAAAAGCAGCGTTGGAGTTATCCTTGCAAAGGCTTTGGGGTATGAGTTTATTGATACGGATCTTGTGATTCAGCATCGGGAGAAACGTCTTCTGCGCGAGATTATTGCAGATGAGGGAAATGAAGGCTTTCTTGCGATTGAGAATGAGGTCAATGCGACTCTGGAAGCCGATGAAAGCGTCATTGCACCGGGCGGCAGCGCCATTTACGGAAAAGAGGCGATGGAGCATTTTAAAGAGATTGGAATAATCGTTTACCTGAAGCTGTCGTATGAGGATCTGGCAAAGCGTCTTGGAAACCTGAAGGGACGCGGCGTTGTGCTGAAAGAGGGTCAGACGCTCAAAGATCTTTACGATGAGAGAAGTAAACTGTATGAACAGTATGCCGAGATTACGGTCGATGAGAGCGGAAAGGATATCCAGGGCACGATTCTGGCACTTCGCGAGCAGATTGGCATGTAAGAAGGAACGGGTGGAATATTCGGAGAATTTTCTAAAAACATAATATTACGTAATAATAAGGAAAATGTTCTGAAAGTTAGAAATTACATATAACGTTTCTCTGAATATTCCTGACCGGAAACGGTGGTAAAAAAACGGAAATAGTACGGAATATATTAAAATTGATTTACAAAATATTAGATTTGAGTTAAGATAAGGGGAGACTGAAAAATCACTGCGGGGAGCAGTGCGTTTCAGTGAGTCCGGAGTGTGTTAAAAAAAACAGCAGAACAGACTTTGAATCGTTATTTCGGATAAAACACACTCATTAAGTTATGAAAAAGAAAATTTGAGGTGAATATATGGAACAGTATGTCATCAGAGGTGGAAATCCTCTTGTGGGCGAAGTGGAAATCGGGGGAGCAAAAAACGCGGCGCTTGCAATTCTTACGGCAGCAACGATGACCGACGAAACGGTTCTGATCGAAAATCTGCCGGATGTCAGCGATATTAATGTACTTTTGGAAGCAATTGCAGAGATCGGAGCTACTGTGGACCGCATCGACCGTCATACCGTGCGGATCAATGCATCGACTATCGGTGATCTGAGTGTTGACTATGAATATATCAAAAAAATCCGTGCGTCTTATTATCTTTTAGGCGCGCTGCTTGGAAAATACAAAAGAGCGGAAGTTCCGCTTCCGGGCGGATGTAACATTGGAAGCCGTCCGATCGACCAGCATTTAAAGGGATTCCGCGCACTCGGTGCTGAGGTAAGCATCCGTCATGGCGCAATCGTGGCAAGTGCGGCAGATCTGCATGGAAGCCACATTTTCCTGGATATGGTTTCCGTTGGAGCCACCATCAACATCATGATGGCAGCTTCGATGGCAAGAGGAAATACAACGATTGAGAATGCAGCGAAAGAGCCGCACGTTGTCGATGTGGCGAACTTCCTGAACAGCATGGGAGCAAACATCAAAGGAGCAGGAACCGACGTGATTCGGATCAAGGGTGTCGATACCCTGCACGGAACCAGCTATGCGGTCGTACCGGATATGATCGAGGCAGGTACGTATATGTTTGCAGCAGCAGCTACAAAGGGCGATGTGCTGATTAAAAACGTGATTCCAAAGCATCTGGAAGCAACAACCGCAAAGCTCGAGGAGATTGGCTGCGACGTAGAAGAGTTTGACGATTCCATCCGTGTGAGCGCAAGCAAACGTCTGGGCAGAACACACGTAAAGACACAGCCGTATCCGGGTTACCCGACCGATATGCAGCCGCAGATTGCGGTTACACTGGCACTGGCAAACGGTACGAGTATTGTAACAGAGAGTATTTTTGAAAATCGTTTTAAATATGCGGATGAGCTGGCACGTATGGGCGCCTGTATTAAAGTAGAAGGCAACACGGCGATCATCGACGGCGTAGAGAAATTTACCGGAGCAGAGGTTTCCGCACCGGATCTTCGCGCCGGAGCAGCACTTGTTATTGCAGGTCTTGCAGCAGAGGGTGTTACCGTGGTGGATGATATTGTATACATTCTGCGCGGATACGAGGACTTCGACGGAAAGCTCCGTGGACTCGGCGCTGAAATTGAGCGTGTGAATAATGCAAAGGACATCCAGAAATTCCGGTTAAGAGCGTAAAAACAGTATAAAACAAATGTTGACAAAAGGACGGTGCAATAAAAGGTACCGTTCTTTTATTTTACCTTATTGCGAAGAAATTGGCTTAAATTTTACTACTATTATTTTCAAAGCTGAGGCGGTCAGTATTGGTAAAAAGATATTTAAAATATACAATTTATGATATGTTGAATACGAAAACGTTACCGATTATACATTTTGACTAAAATAATAAAACCAGAGAGGGACAATATATGTCTAATAAAGCAGAAACACAATATAATCCACAATGTGGGGAGCGAAGAACAAGTTTTTTCAGATGAGTATGATTTTCTCACAAAAATTGAATCAGTGTGTGCCAAAGAAGATGGAATACATTTTTTGGTACGTACATGGAAAGACCGTATAGCCACAGTTCGTATTACATTTTTGACACCATCGGTATTCAGATTTGTGATGGTGCCGGAGATGACTGCAAAAAGCCATAGACAGACGGTAGTCGAAGATGTACCTGAATCGGAGTTTGAAACAAAAAATGCAGAATTTACAGAAAATGAAGATCTGTATATATATGAAACAAATCAGTTAAGTCTTCATTTTTCAAAAAACTACTGGGAAATGTCCATCTATCAGAATGGAAAATTATTGACGAAAGAACAGGCTTTTGACACTAATGTCGATAACCGGTGGAAACAGCTTCCAACAGGATTTAGAGTAGATGCATCTGGAAAAAGTATAGCCTCATTTGAGCAGTTTGTATTATTCTCCGATGAGCAATTTTGGGGATTTGGAGAGAAGTTTACACATTTTAATAAACGTGGACAAAGAATAGAGTGTTGGCAAAAAGATGCATTGTCTACTAATACGGAGGATTCATATAAAAGTCATCCGTATTTTACAAGCAGCCGGGGATATTCCGTATTGTTAAATACATTTACGCGTTCATCATTTGATATGGGTGCTTCATCATGGATCAGTTATCAGATGGGCAGTGACGATCCTATTCTGGATTATATTTTCCTGGCAGAAGAAAGCAAAGACTATAAGAAGCTGTTGCAGCAGTATTTGCAGATTACAGGGCAGATACCTATGATTCCACAGTGGGCTTTTGGTTTCTGGATGTCAAAATGCTCTTATATGAGCCGTAAAGAAGTCGAGGATGTTGTTGCTGATGCTGAAAAATTTGGAATAGGTATCGATGTAATTCATATCGACGGCTGGCAGAGGCAGGATATGTCTGGTGTATGGGAATGGGATACAGAACGTTTCCCTGAACCGGAAGAAATGATTAAAGAATTAAATAAAAAGAACATACATTTAAGTCTTTGGAATTATCCGTACTTGCAGGAAGATTCGCCGGCATTTAAGGAACTGGCAGAACGTGGAGTTTTTTATAAAAAATAAAGAAGGGCATCCTGCAATGTTTAAAGCGACTGCAGATTCAGAGTTTTTGTGTGCTTGCTTTGATTTCGCAAATCCGGAATTTCTGGCATGGTATGAGGAACGTGTGAAAAAAATCGTCAGAATGGGTGTATCAGTGATAAAAACAGATTTCTCTGAAGCAGTACCTGAAGATGTTGTATTTTACAATGGCATGAGCGGGCGAGAAGGACATAATCTTCTGACGTATCTGTATGCAAAAAATATTTACACATGGATGAAAGAAATTTGCGACGAACGTGGGGAATTGCCAATGCTTTGGGGACGCAGTGGGTATGTGGGTTCTCATACGATCCCGGCAGCATGGGCAGGAGATTCTTCCAGTGATAAAGCAAGTCACAGTGCAATCCTTCAGGCCGGACTTGGGATGGCTATGTCTGGTGTATCTTTCTGGGGTTATGATCTTGGCGGATTTTATAACACAGGTTATATCGGAAATGAGGAACGTCCGAATATAGAAGATTACCTTTCCTCTGTGCAGATGGGATTGTGGATGCCATTATCCAGAGCGCACGGTAAAACACCGCGGGAACCATGGCAGTATGGAGATATGGCATTAAAAGAAGTAAAAAAATGGATTAACTTCAGACATCGACTTGTGCCATATCTTTATCACACCGCCTGCCAGAGTCATCAGTCTGGTATTCCAATGATTCGTCCGCTTGTGATGGAATATCCGAAAGATCCAATCGCAAAGACACAGAATCTGTCTTATATGCTTGGTGATGCATTGCTTATTTCACCCGGATTTGACAGAGATGAATATGAACTGTATCTTCCGGAAGGCCGGTGGCAGGATATTGAAAGTAAAGAAGTATATGAGGGAATGACATTTGTTCATATAGAAAACAAAGCTTTTGCTGATGGTGGTACATCTCTTCGGGTTTTCCAGAAGGAAGGAACAAGTATACCGTTGTTTGCTCAAAAAGAAGTATTGCATGTGCCTGCACAACTATGGAAACAGGAAGATCTTGAATTTATGACATTTCAAAAAAGATGTTGATTAGCTATTGTGCACAAAATAGATGCATAAGAATGTGAAAAATGGATAAAAAGAAAAAAGCTGAAATCATAAGAACTGACTTGACAAAAGAGATTTATCTGTGCTATATTCAACTACAGTTGTAGTGTGTAACTCGATTTTTGGAGGCATTAACTATACATAACAGGAATTGTTTATGTGGGTTAGTGTCTCTTTTTTGTACTCTGTTTTAGAAAAAGAGTACAGACCGGCTAAAAAGATGCAAAACCGCAGAAACTCTTCTTGTAAAAAGTATAAACTACACAAGGAGTAAAAAAATGAAGGACAAAATTTTTAGTGTTCTGCAGCGAGTGGGAAGAAGCTTTATGCTCCCGATCGCAATTCTTCCGGTAGCCGGACTTTTACTGGGAATCGGAAGCTCATTTACCAATGCAACCACAATTGAAACGTACGGGCTGACAAGTTTGCTCGGCAACGGCACAATTCTTCATGCGCTGCTGGTGATCATGAACAAAGTAGGAAGTGCGGTGTTTGATAACCTGCCTCTGATTTTTGCAGTAGGTGTTGCAATTGGTATGGCAAAGAAGGAAAAAGAGGTTTCTGCCCTGTCAGCCGTTATTGCATATTTCGTTATGAATACAGCGATTAACGCAATGCTGACTATTACGGGTCAGATTCTGGAAAACGGAGAAATTGCAGAATCCGTTCTGGAAGGAACCATCACTTCTGTCTGCGGTATTCAGTCGCTGCAGATGGGTGTGTTTGGCGGTATTATTGTCGGTCTTGGAGTTGCAGCACTTCATAATCGATTTTACCGGATCCAGCTTCCGAACGCACTTTCTTTCTTTGGAGGTACTCGTTTTGTACCAATTATTTCTACGATCGTCTATATGTTTGTGGGAATTTTAATGTATTTTGTATGGCCGGTTGTACAGAACGGCATTTATGCGCTGGGTGGCCTGGTAACCGGCTCCGGTTATGTCGGAACGCTGATTTTCGGTCTGATTAAGCGAGCACTGATTCCATTTGGTCTGCATCACGTATTCTATATGCCGTTCTGGCAGACAGCAGTCGGAGGTACCATGGAAGTGGCAGGACAGATGGTGCAGGGCGGACAGAATATTTTCTTCGCACAGCTTGCGGATTCTGCGAATGTCGCACATTTCAGTGCAGATGCAACGAGATATTTCTCCGGAGAATTTATTTTTATGATTTTCGGACTTCCGGGAGCGGCACTTGCCATGTACCATTGTGCGAAACCAGAGAAGAAAAAAGCAGCAGGCGGTCTGCTTCTTTCCGCAGCACTTGCGTGTATGGCAACCGGTATCACAGAACCGCTGGAATTCTCTTTCCTGTTTGTTGCACCGGCGTTGTTTGTCGTGCAGGTTATTCTTGCGGGAACAGCTTATATGATCGCACACATCCTGAATATCGCAGTAGGTCTTACCTTTTCCGGCGGACTTCTGGACTTCTTCCTGTTCGGTATTCTGCAGGGAAATGAAAAGACAAGCTGGATGAGGGTGATTCCGGTCGGCATTCTTTATTTCTTCCTGTATTATTTTATCTTCAAATTCATGATTAAAAAGTTTGATTTTAAGACACCGGGTCGTGAGGATGATGATGTGGAAACCAAGCTTTATACGAAAGCAGATGTAAATGCAAGAAAAGAGGCGCAGAACGATGGGGTAGCATCGGAGGATGCCATGAGTGAAGCAATCACAAAAGGTCTTGGCGGAAAGAAAAATATTTCGGATGTGGACTGCTGTGCGACAAGACTGCGCTGTACTGTTCATGATGCAGCGAGAGTCAGCGATGGTATTTTAAAGGCGACAGGGGCATCTGGCGTTGTGCATAAAGGAAATGGTGTACAGGTTATTTACGGACCGAATGTAACTGTGATAAAATCAAATTTAGAGGATTATCTGGAAAAAGCTCCGAATACTTATGCGGAAGCAGAAAATACACCAACCCCAAAAGAGGCGGAGCCAGCGCAGGAAACAAAAGAACAGAAGGTTGTGGATACGATTACTGTCTGCAGTCCGATGAGCGGACTGGCTGCCGATCTTTCTACTGCGCCGGACGAAGCATTTGCGGAAAAGATGATGGGAGACGGCGCTGTTGTAACACCGGAAGATCCTTATGTGCGTGCTCCGGAGGACGGAGAAGTTGCGTTTGTTTTTGACACAAAACATGCAATTGGATTTGTAACCGATTCCGGGGTCAGCCTTCTGATTCATGTCGGAATTGATACAGTAAAACTGAACGGAGAGGGATTTGAGGCACTGGTAGAAAGCGGTCAGACCGTGTAAAAAAGGTGATCCGATGCTGAAGCTGGATCTGGAATATCTGAAAACACATGCGCCGTCGGTTACGTCACCGGTTCTTTGCACAGAGCTGGAGGAGAACCAGAGAATCCGTCTTTTGACAGACGGACCGGTAAAAGCAGGAGATCCTTTATTTGCGATTGAGATTCTCGCGTAAGCTGTGCCTTAAAAACGGGTGAGAAGAATGTACAGGATAGCAAAAACACTGAACCACAATTCATTTATTGGTGTGGAAGAAGGAAATAACCGGGAATATCTGGTCATGGGGAAAGGAATTGCATTTGGGAAAAAAACGGGACAGCGTGTACAGCCGGGAGACGATACCCGCATTTATTCCCTGACGGAGATGACGGAGAGAGGAAATGCCAGAACCATTGTACAGGGCGTTTCTCCGCTCAGCCTGGAGCTGGCGAGTGCCGTGCTTGACGAGGCAGAAAAGGAATTTGGAAAAATTGACCGTTCCATCGTCTTTCCAATGGCAGATCATCTGGATTTTGCTGTCCGGCGGATTCAGAACGGTGAGCAGATCAGCAATCCGCTCACCGACGATATCCGTGTGATGTTTTACAAAGAGTATAAAGTTGCTTCCTGTATCAGGGAGCTTTTAAAAGAACGGCTTCAGATCGAAATTGATGAACATGAAATCGGCTATCTTGCACTTCATGTTCATTCGGCAATTGTGGAGGAAAATGTTTCACAGGCCATGGAAGTGGCAAGAGCAGTCCGGGAGAGCATTTCTTTGGTGGAGCATATCACCGGGCATACCATCGATGTGATGTCGTTGTCGTATAACCGTATGATGAACCATATCCGCTATATGGTTGCAAGAGCGGTCAGTGGGGAAAAACTGAAAGTAAATATGAATGACTACATGTCCGTAAAGTTTCCGAAAGCCTTTCAGGCGGCGAAACGAATCTGTGAGGAGATGGAAAAGAGGCTGAAACTTCCGATGGAGGAGATCGAAATTGGATATCTCGCTATGCACATAGAACGGATTATGGACAGAGAAGAAGGAGAATAAAAGCATGAAATCATTTGAATATACCATTAAAGATGAACTGGGAATCCACGCAAGACCGGCAGGAATGCTGGTAAAGGAGGCAAAAAATTTTGCATCGGAATGCACCATCACAAAAGATGGGAAAACGAAAAAACTGACTCAGCTGATGATGCTAATGTCACTTGGCGTAAAGCAGGGAGATACCGTAACCGTTGCAGCAAACGGAGAGGACGAAGATGCAGCGATTGAGACGCTGAAAGCGTTTTTTGAAGCAAATCTGTAAAAAATACGCTCGGAGGATAAAAAATGCAGTGTTTTCAGGGGAAATCCGTATATAAAGGAATTGTTATGGGACCGGTTGCGGTTCTGAAGAAAAATGATTACCAGGTTAAAAGAGCCCGGATTGAAGATCCGGAAGCAGAAGTGAAGCGTGTGGAAGAAGCCGTGGAGGTTTCGAAAAAACAGCTTGGCAGACTGTATGACAAGGCAGTCCGGGAAGTTGGAGAGGCAAGTGCGGCGATCTTTGAAGTCCATCAGATGATGCTGGAGGATGAGGACTATCTGGAATCAATGGAGAACATGATCCGGACAGAGCTGGTAAATGCAGAATATGCAGCAGCAGCAACCGGCGATAATTTTGCAGAGATGTTTGCAGCTATGGATGATGAATATATGAAGGCACGTTCCGCAGATGTAAAAGATATTTCCGAACGTCTGGTCCGCAATTTAAGCGGTGAGGGAGATAACGACCTGAGTTCTATGGAACCATCTGTTATAGTGGCAGACGATTTAAGTCCGAGTGAAACTGTACAGATGGACAAAGAAAAAATACTTGCGTTTGTGACTGTGCATGGATCTACCAATTCTCATACTGCGATTCTTGCGCGAATGATGAATATTCCGGCATTAATCGGCGTCCCGATGGATTTAAATGGTCTGAAAACAGGCATGACGGCCGTTGTAGACGGTTTTTCAGGTCAGGTTATCTTTGAGCCGGAGGAGGATGTGCGGAAGGAAACCGAAAAAAGAATGCAGGAAGAAGCAGAAAAACAGAAGCTTCTTGAGGAGTTGAAAGGAAAAGAAAATATTACGCCGGATGGCCGTAAGATCAACATCTATGCAAATATCGGCAGTGTTGGTGACCTTGGCTATGTGATGGAAAATGATGCCGGCGGAATCGGACTTTTCCGAAGTGAATTTCTCTATCTTGGAAGAAATGATTTCCCAACGGAGGAAGAACAGTTTCAGGCATATAAACAGGCCGTGCAGACCATGGCAGGCAAAAAAGTGATTATCCGTACGCTGGATATCGGGGCAGATAAGCAGGTAGAATACTTTAATCTTGGAAAAGAAGAAAATCCGGCGCTTGGGTACCGTGCAATCCGGATTTGTCTGAAACAGCCGGAAATTTTTAAAGCGCAGCTTCGCGCATTGTTCCGCGCAGCCGTTTACGGAAACCTTTCTGTCATGTATCCGATGATCACATCAACAGAAGAGGTAGAAAAAATCTACGCAATTGTTGCAGAAGTAGAGGAAGAGCTGAAAAAACAGGAAGTGCAGTATAAAATTCCGGAGCAGGGCATTATGATCGAGACACCGGCTGCCGTGATGATCAGCGACCGTCTGGCGGAAATGGTGGATTTCTTCAGCATCGGAACGAATGACCTGACTCAGTATACCCTGGCGATTGACCGTCAGAATGAGCAGCTGGATGATTTTTACAACCCACACCATGAAGCAGTTCTTCGGATGATTCGCATGGTGGTGGAAAATGCACACAAATGCGGAAAATGGGCAGGAATCTGCGGGGAGCTCGGTGCAGACCTGACATTGACGGAGCAGTTTGTACGAATGGGAGTGGATGAGCTTTCTGTTGCTCCGTCCATGATTCTGAAGCTGCGGAAGGTTGTCCGCGAGATGAAAGCAGAAGAGTAGAAAAAACGATACAGCAGATAAGAAAACTCTCTGTTTTGGAGAGTTTTCTTATCTGTTCACAAATAACAGAAGATACAGCCGAAAAATCAGAAAAAAAGAAAGGATGTTTGGGACAACAGTAAGAAAATGTCTCAAATCCTTTTATTTCCTCTTGACGAATGGCGTATTTTGCGATAGTGTATCAGAGTAGCAAAAAACAAAATCAAAAATTCAGTTGCTTTTCTCTTATTCAGAGTGGTGGAGATACATAGGATCTGTGAAACCACGGCAACCCCCAGACAGAATGGTCTGTACGGGAAGGTGCCAGCCTGAGCGAAATTTTCGAACAATAAGGGGATTTGAACATTACTATTCAGGTCCGCTAAAAATTGCGGATCTTTTTTTACGAAAAAATGTTCAGGGAAAGCCAAAGCCCACGAACGAAAAGCAAAAGAGAAGAGAAGAAAAAAGGAGAAAAAGAATGGAAAAAGACTGTTTACTTCTGAGTCTGTAACCGAAGGACATCCGGACAAAATCTGTGATGCCATTTCTGATGCGATTCTGGATGCGCTGCTTGAGCAGGATCCGATGAGCCGCGTAGCTTGCGAAACCTGTACTACAACAGGATACGTTATGGTAATGGGTGAGATTACATCCAACGCACACATTGATTTCCAGCAGGTTGTACGTGATACCGTTCGCGAAATCGGCTACGACCGTGCAAAATACGGATTTGACGCAGATACCTGCGCTGTTGTAACTGCAATTGACAAACAGTCCACCGATATCGCTATGGGTGTAGACAAAGCGCTCGAAGCAAAAGAGAACAATATGAGCGATGAGGAGATCGATGCCATTGGAGCAGGAGATCAGGGAATGATGTTCGGATTCGCAACCAACGAGACCGAAGAGTACATGCCATACCCGATCTACATGGCACACAAACTGGCTCGCCAGCTGACCAAAGTCCGCAAAGACGGTACTTTAACATACCTGCGTCCGGATGGAAAAACACAGGTAACCGTAGAGTACGATGAGAACGGCAAACCGTTCCGTCTTGATGCGGTTGTTCTTTCCACTCAGCATGATCCGGAAGTATCCCAGGAGCAGATTCATGAGGATATCAAAAAATACGTATTCGACGAAATCATTCCGGCAGACATGGTAGATGAGCACACCAAGTTCTTCATCAACCCGACCGGCCGTTTCGTAATCGGCGGACCTCACGGAGATTCCGGTCTGACCGGCCGTAAGATCATCGTAGACACCTACGGCGGATACGCTCGTCACGGCGGCGGAGCTTTCTCTGGAAAAGACTGCACAAAAGTAGACCGTTCTGCAGCTTATGCAGCACGTTACGTAGCAAAGAACATCGTAGCAGCAGGTCTTGCTGATAAATGCGAGGTTCAGCTTTCCTACGCAATCGGTGTCGCTCATCCGACCTCTATCATGATCGACAGCTACGGCACAGGAAAACTGTCCGACAACAAACTGACCGATATCGTTCGCGAGAACTTTGATCTTCGCCCGGCTGGAATCATCAAAATGCTGGATCTGCGCCGTCCGATCTACAAACAGACTTCCGCTTACGGCCACTTCGGAAGAAACGATCTGGATCTGCCGTGGGAGAAACTGGACAAGGTAGAAGACCTGAAAAAATACCTTTAAAACACGGTTGTTCGTACGAACCTTGTGTTTATAGAAAGTTTAGAAAGATTCATCTAAGTTAATGAAAAATCCTCAGGCGTTGTGCTATAATAAATTTAGACTGCGTACTGAGGAGTTTTTTTCTGTCCTGCGGGCGCGGAAAATACGAAATATGTGTTGGAAAACAGGTGAATTTTATATGGAAAAAAGAAAAAAAGCATGAAATTACGGACGAGAGTCATCATTTCTTTTTTCATCATCATACTGGTTCCGATTGTGATGTGCGCCTTAACGTTTTACTTTTTTGTAGGGTATAAGACGAAGAGCATTGGTGAAAAATATGGTCTCGCAAACGCAACGTATCGAACCATTTCGAACAATACGCTGCTTTTGAATGCGATGACAGCAGAAGAGTACGACGAGGTGGAGAAGACCGCAAAATCGGATACCTCGATGCTGGAAGAAACGGATTATCTCGCCATTCTGAATGCGAGACTGAAGAAAAAACAGTCGTTTATTGCGGTGTGTGAAAACGGAACCATCATTTACAACGGATCGGCAGAGCTGTCGTCGGAGGAACTGGAAAATGAGCTGCCGAAATACGGCGATCCAGGCGCCAATTCCCAAGGCGGTGTTTATTTCCGAAATGAAAAACAGTGGATGGTCAAACAGGTGGACTATGAGAACGTGGACGGAAAAGAATGCAGTGCGTTTATCGTAACCAAGACAGATCAGATTGCGCCGCAGATTACGGGTATGGCAAGAGAACTTGCTGTTGTGACGGTTCTGATTCTGGTGTTCACCAGCCTTGGCCTGAGCCTTTGGATTTACCGCGGTGTGATCGGCCCGCTCGGACAGCTGAAGAAGGCGACGCAGAACATCAAAGACGGAAATCTTGACTTTACCGTGGAGCCGTGTGGTGTGGCAGAGATCAATGATCTCTGCGAGGACTTCGAGGAGATGCGCATCCGGCTGAAAGAGACGGCGGAGGAAAAGGTTGAGTTCGACAAAGAGAATAAAGAGCTGATCAGCAACATTTCGCATGACCTGAAAACGCCGATTACCGCGGTCAAAGGATATGTGGAGGGCATCATGGACGGTGTGGCGAATACGCCGGAGAAGATGGACCGTTACATCCGCACGATTTACAATAAGGCAAATGAGATGGATCGTCTGATTAATGAGCTGACGTTTTATTCCAAGATTGACACGAACCGTATTCCGTATACGTTTTCAAAAATCCACATCGCAGATTACTTTGATGACTGCGTGGAGGAGCTGAATCTGGAACTTGACGCGCAGCATGTGGATCTGACATACTTTAATTACCTCGAGGACGACCCGGTCGTCATTGCGGATGCGGAGCAGATCAAGCGTGTCATCAATAATATTGTAAGCAATTCCATCAAATATATGGACAAGAGCCATAAGGTCATCAACATCCGTCTGCGCGATGTCGGAGATTTTGTGCAGGTGGAGATTGAGGATAACGGAAAGGGAATTGCGACGAAGGATCTGACGAAGATTTTCGATCGCTTTTATCGCACCGATGCGTCCCGCAACAGCACGAGGGGCGGCAGCGGAATTGGCCTTTCGATTGTGAAGAAAATTCTCGAAGACCACGGCGGAAAAGTGTGGGCCACCAGCAAAGAAGGGGTGGGCACCACGATGTACTTTGTATTAAGAAAATATCAGGAGGTACCTGTTTCATGAGTAAAATACTGATTGTTGAGGATGAGGAATCCATTGCAGATCTGGAGAAAGATTATCTGGAGCTTTCGGGCTTTGAGGTGGAGATTGAAAACCAGGGAGACACCGGTCTTGTACGGGCGATCAAGGAGGATTTTGATCTGCTGATCCTGGATCTGATGCTGCCGGAGGTGGATGGCTTTGAGATCTGCCGCGAAGTGCGTGAAAAGAAGGATATTCCGATTATCATGGTTTCTGCAAAGAAGGATGATATTGATAAAATCCGCGGACTGGGCCTTGGTGCGGATGACTATATGACAAAGCCGTTTTCCCCAAGTGAGCTGGTTGCGCGCGTGAAAGCACATCTGGCACGGTACGAACGTCTGGTCGGAAGCGGCAAGAAGGAAAATGATATCGTGGAGATCCGCGGCATCAAGATTGACAAGACGGCACGCCGCGTGTGGGTGAATGGCGAGGAGAAGCAGTTTACGACAAAAGAATTCGATTTGCTGACCTTCCTTGCGGAGAATCCGAACCGCGTCTTTACAAAAGAGGAGCTGTTCCGGGAGATCTGGGATATGGAGTCGATCGGAGATATTGCGACGGTTACGGTGCATATCAAGAAGATCCGTGAAAAGATTGAGTTTAATACGGCAAAGCCGCAGTATATCGAGACGATCTGGGGCGTTGGATATCGGTTTAAGGCATAAAGAATCTGTGTTTCGGGGAGAGATAAAATGGGAAAAATTTACTATCTGATGGGAAAAAGTGCGTCAGGGAAAGATCATATTTATGAGAATCTGATCCAGGAGACGGCGCTGGATTTAAAACCGTTTGTCCTGTATACAACACGGCCGATCCGGAGCGGGGAGCAGGACGGAAGAGAGTATTTCTTTGTGGATGAAAAACGGCTTTCGGAACTGCGGGAGGCCGGAAAGATTATCGAGGAGCGCATGTATTCGACGGTGCAGGGGCCGTGGTATTATTTTACGGCGGATGACGGGCAGATTGATCTTGCGAAGCATGATTATCTCGGAATCGGGACACTGGAATCGTATCTGAAATTAAAGGCATACTTCGGGGAGCAGGCGATGGTTCCGCTGTATGTCGAGGTGGACGACGGGCTGCGGCTTTCGCGGGCACTGGAACGGGAAAGAAAACAGACAGAGCCGAAATACGCGGAGATGTGCCGGAGATTCCTGGCGGACTGTGAGGATTTTACGGAGGAGAAAATTGCGGAAGCTGGAATTGTCCGCAGATTTTCCAATAATTCTACGCCGGAAGACTGTTTTTCCGAAATTCAGAATTTTGTGGAACAACAGAAAAAGTTGTGATATACTTAATGCAGTATTAGTAAGAAATACAAAAGAACTCCAGGGGGTGATTTTATGCAGGGTTTTCAGAAGGTTGTAGGACATCAGGAAATCATAACGCATTTACAGAATGCCATTTCGATGAATAAAGTATCTCATGCTTATCTTTTTGGCGGAGAGAGTGGATCGGGAAAGAAAATGATGGCTTCACTGTTTGCGATGACGCTTCAGTGCGAGAAGCACGGGGTCGAGCCCTGTATGGAATGCCCGTCCTGTAAAAAGGCACAGAGCCAGAATCATCCGGATATCATTTATGTGAAGCATGAAAAGCCGAACACCATCAGCATCGATGAAATCCGCGAGCAGCTCATTAACGATGTGATGATCAAGCCGTACAGCAGTCCGTACAAGATTTATATCATCGACGAGGCGCAGAAGCTGACACTTCAGGCGCAGAACGCGCTGCTGAAGACGATCGAGGAGCCGCCGGCCTACGCAGTTGTCATGCTTCTGGCAGACAACCCGGATGCGCTGCTTCCGACGATTTCGTCACGCTGCGTGCAGTTAAATTTAAAACCAGTGGGAGACCAGCTTGTGAAAGATTATCTGATGAACGAAATGCATGTGCCGGATTACCAGGCAGAGGTTGATGCGTCCCTGGCGCAGGGAAATATCGGAAAAGCAGAGCGGATTGCCCGTTCTCCGGAATACGAGGAGACGCTGGAAAGTGCACTCCGCATGGCAAAGTACGCCGACAGTATGCCGCTGTATGAAATCGTGGAGACGATCAAAAAACTGACGGCCGAAAAAGACAATATTGATGATTATTTCGATATCTTTTCTTTATGGTTCCGCGATGTTCTGCTCTTTAAGGCGACAAAAGAGGTCGATTCCCTTGTGTTCAAGCAGGAGCTGAATGGAATCCGTGAGAGAGCAAATAAGAGCTCATACGAAGGCCTGGAGAAGATTATAGAGGCGATTCAGAAGGCGAGAGCCCGCCTGAACGCGAATGTTAATTTTGATTTAACCATGGAGCTTATGTTCCTGACAATGAAGGAAAACTGATAACATGATAACAATTATAGGAGTACGTTTTCGAAACGTAGGAAAAGTATATTATTTCTCGCCGAGAGAGCTGGACATCTGCGTGGGCGACCACGTTATCGTTGAGACGGCGCGCGGCGTAGAGTATGGTTTCGTTGTGCTGGGGCCAAAAGAAGTTGACGATTCCAAAGTGATCCAGCCGTTGAAAGAAGTCATCCGCATTGCAACGCCGAAGGATGATGCGCGGGAGGAGAGCAACCGCAAGAAAGAAAAAGAAGCGTTTGAAATCTGCCAGAAGAAGATCCGGGCGCACAACCTGGAGATGAAGCTGATCGATGCAGAGTATACGTTTGACAATAACAAGATGCTGTTTTACTTTACCGCCGACGGAAGAATTGATTTCCGTGAGCTGGTAAAGGATCTGGCGGCTGTCTTTAAGACGAGAATCGAGCTTCGCCAGATCGGTGTCCGCGATGAGACAAAGATCCTCGGCGGAATTGGCATCTGCGGCAGACCGCTTTGCTGCCATACGTATCTGTCCGAGTTTGCACCGGTTTCGATCAAGATGGCAAAAGAGCAGAACCTGTCCCTGAACCCGACGAAGATTTCGGGTGTCTGCGGACGACTGATGTGTTGCCTGAAAAACGAGCAGGAAACCTATGAATACCTGAACCGCAAGCTGCCGGGTGTCGGCGATATCGTAACGCTGCCGGACGGCATGAAAGGTGAGGTTTCCGGTGTGAATGTGCTTCGTCAGCTCGTAAAAGTGCTGGTGGATGTGAACGATGAGAAGGAAATGCGGGAGTGCCCGGTGGAAGAGCTCAAGTTCAAGCCGAAGCATAAGAAGGAAAAAGGCAAAGAGAAGAAAAAAGACAGAAACAGCTCCGGGGAGCAGGCTTCTTCGGAAGAGGCAAAATAGCCGGAATAAGATTGATTTGGAATGCATTTTGAAAAAAGTAAGCGCCGGGTAAAACTGACGCTTCTTTTTGTGTGATGCGGCGCTGGGCGGTCAGCAGGAGGAGGGATTTTCATTGGATAGAAAAGAAGAATTTTTGAAGCCGGGTGAGCGGCTCGATGATCTGCAGAACGGTTACTGGATGATACAGAATCCATCCCTTTTCTGCTATGGCATTGACGCGGTGCTGCTGGCATCCTACGCGAAGGTGAAGCGCGGGGAGCGGGCGATGGATTTCTGCACGGGATCGGGAATTGTGCCGATTCTGCTGAAGGCGAAGACAAACGGCGAGCATTTTTCCGGGCTGGAAATTCAGGAGTACAGTGCCGAGATGGCACAGCGGAGTGTGCGGTACAATCATTTGGAAAATGATGTTGAGATTTTCCAGGGAGATGTGAAGACGGCATCGCAGCAGTTTGGAAAAGAAGTGTTTGATGTGGTAACGTGCAATCCGCCGTACATGACGGGGCAGCACGGGCTGACGAATGCGCTTGAGGCGAAGACGATTGCGCGGCATGAGGTGCTGTGCTCGTTTGATGATATTGCGAAAGAGGCATCGGCGGTTTTAAAGACGAAAGGACGGTTCTATCTGGTGCACCGGCCGTTCCGGCTGGCGGAGATTTTTTCGACGCTGAAAAAATATCATCTGGAACCAAAAAGGATGCAGCTCGTTTATCCGTTTGTGGACAAGGAGCCGAACATGGTGCTGATCGAGGCGATGAAAGGCGGGAATCCGAGAATTACCGTGGAGAAACCGCTGATTGTGTATGAGATGCCGGGCGTGTATACAAAGGACATCCGGGAATTATATGGAGACGGGAGATAAGAACATGGCAGGAAAATTATATTTGTGTGCAACACCAATTGGAAATCTGGAGGACATGACCTTCCGTGCAATCCGCATTCTGCAGGAGGTCGATCTGATCGCGGCGGAGGATACGAGAAACAGCATTAAGCTGCTGAACCATTTTGAGATTCATACGCCGATGACGAGTTACCATGAATACAACAAATACGACAAGGGCCGCGAGCTGGTGCAGAAGCTGCTGGCGGGAACGAATATCGCGCTGATCACGGATGCCGGAACACCGGGAATTTCTGATCCGGGTGAGGAGCTGGTGAAGATGGCGTACGAGGCAGGCATCGAAGTGACAAGCCTGCCGGGCGCATGCGCGTGTGTGACGGCACTGACACTGTCGGGACTTTCGACGAGAAGATTTGTCTTCGAAGCATTTCTTCCGCCGGATAAAAAACGAACATAAACTGGCGCTGGAACGGCTGAAAAACCGAGACGCGGACGATGATCGTATACGAGGCGCCGCATCATCTGCTGAAAACGCTGCGGGAGCTGCTGGAGACGCTTGGCAACCGGCGGCTGACACTCTGCCGGGAACTGACCAAGAAACACGAGACGGCATGGCAGACCACGATTGAAGATGCCATCACCCGCTACGAACAGGAAGACCCGAAAGGGGAATGCGTGCTTGTGATTGAAGGCCGAAGCCAGAAAGAAATCGAGGACGAGGCGAAGGCGGCGTTTGAGGAGATTTCGATTGAAGAACATATGAAACGGTATGAAGATCAGGGGATTGCAAGAAAAGAAGCGATGAAACTCGTGGCGAAGGATCGCGGGGTGACGAAGAGGGATATTTATCAGTATCTGCTGGGGAAAGAATCATACAATGATTTTTGATCAGGCCATAGCCCAGTCTTGCGGCTTTTGCCTGCAGGGTGGGGTACAAGTCTTCTCCGCCGAAGGACTGGAAAGGCGTTTCGAGAGCGGAGTCCAGCAGATTGTAATCTCTGACTCCGTCGCTTCCGCCAGTTTGCTGAATCAACTGAGTATGCAGCATGAGAATTTGCTTTTTACTCAGTCTTTTCATTTAGCAAGTACCTCGTATGCTTCTTTGTTTTGTTCCATCAGGCGTTTTGAGATGTTTAACACATCCTCTTCGGATGCAGTGGTTTCCTGCTCGGCTTTGCTGAAGTCGATGACAAGATATCTTGGAATGTTATTTTTCAGAATCACAGCAGAACCGTATTCGTCTACCAGGCGGGCGACTTTGGAAAAATTCTGGTTTGCTTCGGAAATGGAAATTAAAGTTTTTGTGTCGATAGTCATTTTGGGTACCTCCTTAAGACTTTTTTCTATAGTATATATAAATCTTAGGATAAATACAACCTAATTTGCCGTGTTATTTTTTGTTGCTTGCCGCAACGCCAGTTTTTGTCGTATGATAGGCCCATCAAATACGCGGAGGACACAGTTATGCTGAGTGATAACATCAAAATACTGCGAAAGAAAAAAGGATATTCCCAGGAAACGCTGGCGGAGCAGCTGCATGTGGTACGGCAGACGATTTCGAAATGGGAGAAAGGAGTTTCCCATAGTTAAAGATACCGCATCAGACATAACAACGCCACGCTTATATAATATTAAAAGCACGCCCAAATTACTGATTAGTAAAATTGGGGCGTGCTTTCATATTTAACGAGGTGTAACCTTTACCAATGTTGACAAATGATCCTTGTTTTCCTGACGGGTTTCTTTTTTTATAGCCCAATTTATCGCATATATATTCGATTTTTTGAGCAAAAATGTCTACGCTCAATTTTGACATATAAAGATTACCGTCATCATCTCTAGAACTTGAATGCCATTGCTGTTCATCGTCTAAAGGATGTTCGGGGCGAAAATCGTAAATGTTAAATATTTTATGCTCAACTTGAGTTATCCATGCTGCGCCAACTTCCATCAATGCACCCCATGAACTTTTCGTATTATGACTTGTAACGAAAATAACATAAATCTTTTGCGTAGAATAACTATCAAC
>ENA-OQNJ01000012-OQNJ01000012.1-human-gut-metagenome-genome-assembly--contig:-NODE-12-length-43109-cov-3.019915_pt1 | contig 43109 bp, 41 predicted proteins | sample MGYA00242630_ERZ504882 | MGnify/ENA primary metagenome ERZ504882 (study PRJEB26092, sample SAMD00036408) | human gut metagenome | host: Homo sapiens | study: EMG produced TPA metagenomics assembly of... | reverse complement strand
AGAACACCGTTTTTATCAAACACATACGTTGTTCCGTCAAGTTTTTTTCGCCCGGTTGACGCATCCGCCCCAGCTCTGGAAATAATATGTTTTTCCGTCAATTTCTGCCCAGCCCGGTCTGCATGGAAGCATCATCGTTGAAGTAATACCAGTTGTTTTTATAATAGAACCACTGCGATTTTCTCGCACCGCCCCAGCTGTAGGTAAAGTACCAGACACCGTCCCGGATCACCCATTGGTTTGCCGGCATGACGCCGTTTTCATCAACAAAATAAAGATTGTTATCATACGTAAAGGCTTCATCCGTTTTCCGTGTACAGTCCTCATTAATATAATAGTATTTATTCTGAAGCAGCAGCCAGCCTTCGTGTGCGGCACCGCCCCAGCTTCTGAGATAATAATAGTTTCCATCCCATTTCAGCCACTGGTTCTGATACATTTTTCCGCTCTTATTTACAAAGTAGAGATTGTTGTCATACAGGAAACTTTCGTTCTGCTTTAGGGAACCGTCCGCATTCATAAAATACCAGGCGCCATCGATCTGATACCAGCCATTGGTTACGCAGGAATATTTCTGTACATAATACCAGGCACCGTCATGGTACAGCCAGGTGCTGCCGGAAATACCGCCCCAGGAAAGAAATTTGACGCGGTAACCGTTTAAGGTAAGTGTCGTATTGCGTGCGGCACCTCCCCATGTGTAAAAATAGTACATCGTTTTGGTCTCCGGATCAGCGTGCCATCCGGACGAATACATAATACCGGTATCCTTGGCGAGATAGTACCAGTTGTTGCTGATAAACTGCCATCCGGTCTGCATCTCACCGCTGCCGGAAAAATAATAGTAATCTCCATCAAGCAGAAGCCAGCCTGTTGCCATAACGCCGTCCGCGCCGAGGTAATACGTTTTGTGGTCGAGGGTGAGCCAGCCGGTATACGGTGTTTCATCATCGTTGTAGTAATACCATTTTCCATCCCGTTTTACCCAGCCGATGACGTGGCGTTCGTTTGTGATCACGCCGTTTTCATCGGAGGTATATTCGATGCCCGTTTCTGTGTCGCGCCAGGAAGTGGAGCATACGAGAAGATGGCTGCTGTCTGCATAATATTTCTGTCCGCCGCGGGTGAAAAATCCGCTGTACGGGATGCCGTCATGATAAGCAACGAGCTTGGAAGAACGGCCGCGGTAAATTTCATAGGTATCATCCACGTTGGAAGTGACCGCGGAACCGGAAAAGTCAGCAATGACTGCCGGAAGATCGCCGGAATATTCTGTCGTGGAAAATACGCGCAGCCCCAGAGAGGTCAGGGTCTCGACGGTATCGTTATCCATAATACGGAAGTCACCGGTCTGGATAAAATATTCCGGGTTGACGGCAGCAAGATAGTCTGCATCGACAGCATTCGGATATCCGTGATGATTGGAAGTCATCAGATCAATGCTGTACAGCCCGTAGTTCGAAACAATCCGGCTGGCATCGCCCTCGACGTCGTCGATATCGCTCGTCAGAAAAGCGCGGTGGTCGTTTGCGGAGGCAATTACACCAAGACAGAACTGGTTGGCGTCCTCTTTTGGACTTGTGAGATAATCTTCCTCGTAGTTGACAATCTGGATCTGGAAATTTCCAAAAGCAAAATCAGGAGATCCTTCTTCTGCGGAGGCGGCACCGGGATTCAGATGCTGGATCAGGGTCACACCTTCAGTCTCTTCTACAGCAGTAAGAAGCTGGTCGTAGACATAAAGATTGTCCCAGAGACGCGCAGTATTATAGATATAACTGTCATCATACGGGAGCAGATAAACCCGGTCGGGGAATACAGCCGCACGATGGTATCGCCGGTTCCAATATGGTCGCTGTGCGGATGTGTTGCAACATAAAACTGCAGATTATCGGAGGTGACACCGAGGGAGTCCAGGTAGGAGAGTACCTCATCGTCGTAGCCGGTCGACGTTGTGATGCCGCTGCGCAGCGGATAACGCGGATCAGATCCGTCAGGGTAATCCCAGTCCTCGCCGGAGTCTACCATGCCGAAAATTTTCTGGCCATTATCGTCTACACTTTCCAGAACGATGGCATTGGAGCCGCTGTCGAGTGTCAGAATGTGAATTTTTGCTGTAGTATCAGCCGCATGTGTGTTTTCCGGGGTGAGAAAAAGAAAAGCAGCGGCAAGGGATGCCGCGCCAATGGAAAACATGGATCTGCGGGTATGCCGGGAAAAAGGCATATCAATGGCTCCTTTCGTAACATATATCATTAAAACAAAAGTAAAACAGCCGGGTGGAAAATAAGCGCTCAACATCACAATTATACAAAATTTCAGGGAAAAGTCAATGTTTATTAGAATTTCGATTACTTGACGCAGACAGGGCATCATGTTAGAATGAGTGGGATTGGGAATGTAAGGAAAAGAAAGGAACCAAACATGATTACCTTATTAAAAATGCCGGCACTGTTTCTGGGAATGCTCGCAGTGTTCTGCTGCCTGGGTTCTTTTTTTATCAGAGAAAACAGGTATGAGAGCGGACATCTGGGTGAAACTGTGCTGTTTGGCTTTATTGCATATTACTTCTTATTTGAACTGATTTCTGTGCCGATGATGGTGCTCGGTGCAAAGCTGCATCTGCTCGCATGGGTATGGGCTGCTGTTGTGGCTGTCCTTGTAATTGCTTCCATCTGTCTTCATCTGGGAATGTGGAGAGAGTGGGGAAAAAGAAGCGGCGGTTTCTGGAGAGGAAAGACGGCGGCTTTTTATGTGATGCTGGTGCTGATTGGAATCCAGCTGTATTTTGTTGCTGCACTGCAGGAAAACGGCAGTGCGGATGCAGCGTATTATGTGGGAAGTGTGACAACGAACCTTGCGACAGATTCCATCAGTAGCTTTGACCCATATACAGGAAAAGCACTGGAGTTTTTTTAACATCCGTTATGTGTTCAGCATGTATCCGGCAGCAAATGCAGTACTGTGCCGTTTAACGGGCCTTCATCCGCTCGTAGTGACGAAGGTGATTCTCTGTATGATGACGGTAGTTTTAAGTTATCTCGTCTATGCACAGATCGGAAAGGCGCTGTTAAAAGAAAAACAGATGGTATGGGTGCTCCTGTGCTTTATTAGTGTTGTGAATCTGAATTTTCATACGATCTTTTCAAATGCGTCGTTCCTGCTGACGAGGGGATACGAGGGAAAGGCCGTATTGTGCAATATCATCCTCCCGTTTCTGTTTTATCTTGGTCTGCGCATGTATCAGGAGAAAAACGGAAAGAGAGTCTGGCTGCTGTTTTTCATGACAGGCGTCGCTGCGATTGACCTTACGATGTCATCCATGATGACTGTACCGGTGGCCATGAGTGCTGTGATTCTGCCGAATCTTGTGCGGAAAAAACGCTGGGGACAGAGCAGGCTCTATCTGCTTGCTGTGCTACCGTGTGTGCTGGTGCTTGGGGTCTATCTCCTTGGTGTGCGCGGTATCCTGCAGATTCCGGTTGTGCGGTAGAAAGGAGAAAATGTGGGCGGAATAAATCTGAATGAGAGCGGCCTCGATTTTGTGAGACAGGTCTTTGTGACGTTTGGAGGAAACACAACCGTACTGACGCTGTTTCTGCTGTCGGTGCTGTATCTCGCTTTAAAAGGAAAAAAGGAAGAGCGGTATGTGTTCGTAACAACCGCTGTTTTTCTGGCCTTTACGGTATACAATCCATTTGCGGTGAAATATATCCTGGGAAAACTTGGAATGGTCAATGTCTATTACCGGTTTTTCTGGATTCTGCCGATGGTACTGACCATCGGATATGCCTGCACGAAAGTTGTGGGCGGGCAGAAAAAAGGCTGGAGACGGTATCTGACCGCGGCTGCGCTGGCAGCGGTCATCTGTTTTGGCGGAAATTCCGTACTGGCTGGCGGACTGCCGAAGCTGCCGGATAACCAGTACAAGATGCCAGATGATCTTCTGGCCGTCTGTACGGTGCTGCACGAAGAAGCGGGAGAGGGAACCGTAAGAGTTGTCTTTGAACCGGATTTCAACCTGATCGTGCGGCAGTATGATGCTTCGTTTGAACTGGTTCTGGACCGCGATATGGTTCTGACCTATCAGGGCTCCAATACGGTATCAACCGATGCACTGACCGAGCAGGAAATTGAAGACGAAACAAAGATCCTTCAGATTATCACACAGATGGATCTGTCGCTGGATCAGAAAGAATTTTACAGAAGTCTTAGGGAAATGAATGCAGAGTATATTGTACTTTCGAGCAGTTCAGCGGCAGTATCCTATGTGGAAACAGCGGGGTGCATCCCGGTAAGAGAAGTAGAAGGGCATATCATTTTCCGCGTGGAAGAAAAGTAAGAAGGAGGACTTGTTTTTGAATAAGGCAAAAGATTATATTCAGCTGCACCTGAATATCCTGCTGTTTTCTCTGACGAGTGTGTTCTCAAAAGCAGCATCGGTTCAGCTGAACCGGGGAGGAATCAAAAATCCTCTATTATATGTATTTTTATTTCTGATGGTTGCAAACTGTGGCATTTACGCTATTGCATGGCAGAAGGTAATCAAAAAAATTCTCTTTGTCAACCGCATATGCAAACCGCAGCGTCTATCTGATCTGGTCCCAGATCTGGGCCGTGCTCATTTTTCATGAAAATCTGACGGTAAAAAATATCATCGGCCTTCTGATTGTGCTGGTGGGAGTTATGGTGGTGCAGCGATATGAATAAATATATGATTTTAATGCTGATCTGTACAATGTTTTCAGCAGTATCACAGATTCTGCTGAAACAAAGCGCCAACGAGGAGCATGCATCTGCACTTCGCGAGTATCTGAACTGGCGCGTGATTGTGGCGTATCTGATTTTTGGCAGTGTACTTCTTTTAAATACGTATGCCTACACACAGGTAGATTTGAAATACGGTCCGGTGTTGGATACCTTTACGTACGTCTTTGTCCTGCTGCTTTCCTTTGGCGTTTTGAAAGAAAAGGTATCAAAAGGAAAGCTGATTGGGAATCTGATTATTATCCTGGGAGTACTGGTGTATACATTGCCGTAAAACGTTCCGATGATGGAAAGAAAGCGATATCAGCTAAGCAGTCCTTGTCCTTTGAAATAGGGGGTCTGCGTACAACAAACGAACGGCTTTTGATTATGAATAAGAAAAAAATAGATTATCGTTTTAAGATATTATATGCTGTGGCGATTCTGATGGTTGTTGCGGGACATTGTGATGGTGGTGGAATTTCTTTGGACTTTGCGCAATGGTTTCCGTATGAGGGAATCCATCTGGCGCTGTTTACTTTTTGTTCAGGATATTTTTTTAAAGATGCAGCACTGAAACGACCGGGGAGATATGTCTGTAAAAAGCTTCGTACCCTGATACTTCCAATGTATGGGTATACGATTGCGTATGGGCTGCTTGTCAGGTTATTACATCGGTGGGGCTTTCAAATCGGTGGAAAATTTAATTTGCACAATATTCTGATTTCACCTTTAAACGATGGGCATCAGTTTGTCCTTAATATGGCCGGCTGGTATATTGTGCCCTTGTTTATGGTAGAAATATTAAATTGTATGATTCGGGCAGTTTTTTAAGCGAAAAGGATGGCAGGTACCGGAATGGATAGTTTTTTGCAGGGGCAGTACTTATTGGAATGGGCGGCAATTTTTTGGCGATTATGGAATATCGCACCAGCTGGTGGCTGACAGTGGTCAGAATTCTGTATTTTGCTCCGTTTTATGCAATGGGTAGTTTTTATAAAAAGATACTGGAGAAATATGTGGACAGGATTCCATCTGTAGTGTATTTTGCGATTGTGTTTGCTGCAAAACTTATGATTTTTCTTCATTATAAAACTAGGTTGGCTTATACGCCAGCGTGGTGCAATGACTTTAATCAAGGACCGGTCATGCCAATTATTATTGGTTTTTTGGGAATTGCACTTTGGATGCGGATTGCAACGATAATGGAACCAGTATTTGGAAGAAAAAAGTGGATTAATCTTCTTTCAGACAACACATTTTCGATTATGGAAAATCAGTTTTTGGGTTTTTACTTGTAAAAGTTGCTTTCGGAACAATTGCGAATGGCACAAAGCTGTTTTTGAAGTTTGACTGGTCAAGATGTAAAAGTGATATTTGGTGGTATTATATGCCGAAGGACGTAGAACAGACAAAAATTCTGTATTTATTAGCAGCGATTTTTGTTGCCTTACTGATCCAGTGGATCCTTACACAGGTGAAAAAAATGGGAAAAAACATATTTTTGTACGTAAGACAATAGTTAAGCGTATACTGCTTTAAATATTTTGCAAAATAAAAATCCCGCAGAAAAAGAAATGAAAACTTTTTCTGCGGGATTTTATTTTATATTGCATAGATCTGAATCGTTATCAAATTTTTATTGATAATCGATAGGAGACAGGTTGTGAGGATCATCTTCCGCAGAAGAGCCTAGATGTCTGATGGTTTTGGAATTATCCTCATTTTCAGAGAAATCGTCCTCATCTATTCCAGAAGAAGAACTTTCGACTGTGGAATCCAAATCGTTTTCTGTAAAAGAAGAAGCGGAGGAAATGTCACTTACCGAAGTGGAGTCGGGTGTTTCCTCTTCCAATTCAGGATTTGTATCGCAAGGACCCTCGATGAGATGGTAATCCGACTCGGAAAAATGATACCATTTCCCATCCTCAAGCTTTTGCCAGCCGGAAACCGCGTGGCCGTCCTTATCAATAAAATAAGACTGCTTACCGTCAGCCCAGAGCTGATGTGGATTGTAAGTTACCCATTCGTTATTGGCAAATCGATCTTCTTCCTTAATATAAAATTTCTGATATTCGCCATCGCCGACCCAGACGGGGGTAAGATCAGCATCAAGTTCATCGAAGAATCGGGAGCCCATAGAGAGCTGGCGATTCAGTTCATCGAAGCCAAGTTCTTCGGCAAGTGTAGGCTTGTCTGAAAAAAGATTCGTACCAAGTCCAAGACGGTCACCGTCAATGACAGCTCCAAGGCTTGCGAGAGTAGTTGGGAACATATCCATCGTGGTGAAAATCCGATTTTTTTCATGAACCGGAAGAATGGGTGAATTTAAAATAGCGTTATAAGTAGAACGTTGATAATCTTCATCGATGTTTTCACAAAAATCAGAGTCCATGGTCAGATGATCACCGGAAAGAATTATAGTCGTGTTTTCATAAAAAGGCTGTTTCTTGATCCAGTCTATAAACTCACTGACACGGGAACTGGAGCAGTCAATCACCATACCGTAGTGGTCATCTCCGTACTGCTTTTCATCACACTCGTCACATTTGTAGCCGTCCTCGAAGTGGGTGGCAACAGTCAGCATACTGAAGTTGAACGGTTCGTCATTCTTGGAAATCTCCGTCAGTTTATCTTTTGCATACTCAAACAGTTTGGCATCTTCATAGCCCCACCACTGGTAGTAGCCTTCCGGGATCAGTCCCTCGCTGATCGCCCAGTAGTAATCGTCAATTTCATAATCACCGTGCGAAGTGAAGTAATTCTTCCGTCCGCCGAATGCGGCATCGGAACCCATCATAAAGTACTGTTTGTAGCCGGCTTCATTGAGAACGTCGCCAAGTGTTGAAAGCTGCGGAAAAAAGCTGTCCTGATAAGCCATCTCATTGCCTTGAATCGAAAGCTTCAGCGGAAGACCGGAAGTCTGTGCAAAGAGACCGCCCATGGTCCAGGTGGTTCCGGTTGTCGGATAAGCGCCGCCCAGCTTGTCGGAGTTGGAAAAATTGATATTGTCCAGGGCAAGATTAGTCAGGGCGGGAATAAAATTGTGGTCGTAAGCACCGCCGTCTTTTTTATCAGAATAGGTGCTTTCCATTGATTCCAGATAAATATAGATCAGATTCCGTTTCTTTTCCGGGAATGTAATCGTTGTCTGGGACGGATTGACGTAATTATCTTCGATCAAAGTGCTGTAGCTGTTCTGAATGTGCAGGTAAGTATCGATATCCAGCGTCGTCCAGACATTATAAAGAGAATAGGAAGAAAGAGCGATTCCCAGGGCAATGCAGATGCAACCGAGAATGATTTCCACTTTCTTCCGATGGCGCAGGATAATAAAAAGCGCGATCAGAATAGCAAGAACGGCAAAAGAGATCATGCCGCAGGACCAGACGTAACTCCAGAGCACATCCTTGCTGGTACCCTCAAGGGGTGCCTTTAAGTGATAAACAAGTTCTTCCATATCAAGATGCGCCCAGGTCGCGAGCATCCAGCGGGAAGACGTAAAAAGAAGGATCCCAAGGAATCCTAACAGAACGGAAAGAATGGAAAAAAGTATCTTTCCAACATGCTGTACTTTTTTGCGAGACACAGTAAATAACCTCCAGTTTTCTTTAGTGTTTTATAATAGGTAACAAACAGGTAGCGTTAGGTATAAAATATAACTGGGAACTTACGATATTATAACAGAAACTTTACGAAAAAAATAGTATTTTCTTAAAAAATACGAGTGGAAAATGAAAATCCGGGAATTTACATAAAAAGCGGCGGGGCGGGCGTGAAAATGGGTTCTTGAGTTTCTCGGAAAAGAATGGTATAATAGCAAAGATTGTAGACACAAAAGAGGTCAAAAAAAGATCTGTTCACATTTTTGTGGAGAAGAGAAAGGAAAGAAAAATGGGAAAAATTAAAGTAGAATCTTGTGAAATTGAAGGATTAAAAGTAATTACCCCGACCGTATTCGGCGATGAGCGCGGATATTTTATGGAGACATACAATTACAATGATTTTAAAGAAGCCGGCATTGATGTCCAGTTCGTACAGGATAACCAGTCTATGTCTACAAGAGGCGTACTTGCGTGGACTTCACTTCCAGATCAATTACCCCGCAGGACAAACTGGTACGCGTGGTAAACGGAGAAGTATTCGATGTTGCGGTTGACCTTCGCGAGGGATCCAAAACCTACGGAAAATGGTTCGGCGTCCTGCTTTCGGCAGAAAATAAGAAACAGTTCTTTATTCCGAAGAACTTTGCACATGGATTTATCGTACTCTCTGATTATGCAGAGTTTGCTTATAAATGTACCGATTTCTATCATCCAAACGATGAGGGCGGTCTGTACTTTGACGATCCGGAGATCGGCGTGGAGTGGCCGATGCCGGAAGGAATGACAAAAGAAGATCTGATTATTTCGGAAAAAGATCATAAATGGGGCGGAATTAAGGATTTAAAGAAATAAGGAGTAAAAAACATTTATGAACGTATTCAAAGAACTTTATCAGAACCGGAAACTGATCTGGAAACTGTCGAAAAATGATTTCCGCAATAAATTCGCCGGAGCGTATTTTGGCATTATATGGGCATTTATCCAGCCGATGGTGACGGTTGCTGTTTACTTTGTCGTATTCCAGCTCGGACTGCGCGTGCAGCCAGCTGCCACTGGATATCCGTATATCTGCTGGCTGGTTTCCGGTATTATTCCGTGGTTCTTCTTTTCTGATGCGCTGCCAAGTGCGTCAAATTGTCTGCTGGAATACAGTTATCTGGTAAAGAAGGTCGTATTTAAAATCAGTGTACTTCCGATTGTAAAGGTGATTTCTTCCCTGTTTGTACATCTGTTCTTTATTGTGTTTGCTATTTTGATTTTTGCACTGATGGGAAAACTTCCGCCGGTTCAGATTATCCAGATCGGGTACTATACCTTTGCGGTGATCTGTCTCGTCGTTGTACTTTCCTATCTGACCTGTTCCATCACACCGTTTTTCCGCGATTTCGGCCAGATTATCAATGTAATTCTGAATGTCGGCATGTGGGCAACCCCGATTCTGTGGGATACCACAACAATTCCGAATATTCCGAACTGGCTGAACAGCCTTCTGAAGCTGAATCCTCTGTACTATATTGTCCAGGGATATCGTGACAGCTTTATGAATGGACTCTGGTTCTTCGAGCATCCATGGCACACCCTTTACTTCTGGGCTTTTGTGCTTATGGCAGGACTAATCAGTTCCAAAGTGTTCAAGCGCCTCCGGGTTCATTTCTCAGATGTATTATAGGAGGATGGAATGAGCACAGAAAATACAGAAACAGTAATTTCAATTAACCATGTCAGCAAGGTCTACAAGCTGTTTGAAAAGCCGATGGACCGTCTGAAAGAATCGCTTTCACTGACACATAAAAACTATCACACCGATCATTTTGCGCTGGAGGATATCTCGCTCGAGGTGCACAAAGGCGAGTGTGTCGGTATCATTGGAACGAACGGTTCCGGAAAATCCACACTGCTGAAAATCGTCACAGGTGTCTTAAACCCGACGAGCGGAAACGTGGAGTTAAAGGGAAGAGTCAGTGCCATTCTGGAACTGGGTGCAGGCTTTAACATGGAGTATACCGGTATTGAGAACATTTTCCTGAACGGAACGATGCTTGGCTATACCGAGGAGGAGATGAAGGCAAAGCTCGACGATATCATTGCGTTTGCAGAGATCGGTGACTTTATCAATCAGCCGGTTAAGACGTATTCCAGCGGTATGTTTGCCCGCCTTGCCTTCGCGGTTGCGATCAATGTGGATCCGGATATTCTGATTGTCGATGAGGCCTTAAGCGTCGGAGACATTTTCTTCCAGTCCAAGTGTTACCGGAAATTTAACGATCTGAAAGAAGCAGGAAAAACGATCCTTTTCGTTTCCCACGATATGGGCAGCGTCATCAAGTACTGTGAGAGATGTCTTCTGATTAACAAAGGAAAACAGGTGATGGTTGGAAAATCGTCGGAGGCAGTCGATGTCTACAAGAAGATTCTTGCCAACCAGTACGATGACGAGACAAAAGAAGAGGAAGAGACCGAAGAGAGTGCAGAACAGACCGAAGAGAGAACCGAAGCAGATGCATCCGGTGCCGTATCGGCAGAAAAGCCGAAAAAAGGCCTCTGGAGAGAACGCCTGATTGCGAATGCGCAGCTGGTAGAGTATGGAGACAAGGCTGCGGAGATCGTGGACTTTGCGATTATCGACCACAAAGGTATGATTACATCTTCTGTGGATAAAAACCAGAGATTCCGCATCAAGATGAAAATCAAGTTCCATGAAACGATGGAGCATCCGATTTTTGCCTTTTCGATCAAAGACCGGAAGGGAACGGAGATTACCGGAACGAATACGGCGCTGGAGGATTACACAAAAGACGTGGTGGAAGCAGGAAAGACCGTCACGGTATGCTTTGACCAGATCATGCCGCTGCAGAGCGGACAGTATCTGATGTCGTTTGGATGTACCAGCTACCATCTGGAAGAGCTGGTGATCCACCACAGACTGTACGATGCTTGCTTCCTGGAAGTCTTCTCCATGAAAGACACCGTAGGATTTTTTGATATGAACTCTACCGTGACCTACGAGTAGGATGCGGAGGATAAACGACGGGGGTTATATGAAAGAAACAATAGGAAATGTTCTTTTGAACCTGGATTATTATGACGGCGAAGATGCTTACAGCGACGGCAGCATTGAGGACCGGCTGCTGGAGATCGTCAAGACGACGCCGAAAGAGGATTACCAGAAGGTAATCCTCACAGAAAAAAGCTGGCCGATTTTTTATCACCTTTCTCCAGAACGGGAAAATATTCTGGACTGGTATGAGTGGAAAGACGATGCTTCCGTATTTGAAGTCGGAGCCGGCTGCGGAGCCATTTCCGGCGTGCTCTGCAGAAATGCAAAGCGGGTAGTGGCAAACGATCTGTCGAAGCGGCGCAGTACGATCAATGCCTACAAAAATCAGGATGCGTCCAACCTGGAGATTATGGTTGGAAACTTTAATGTTGTTGCAGAAAAAATGGAAGAACGCTTCGATTACGTGACACTGATCGGTGTTCTGGAGTATGCAAAAAGCTATATTGGAAAGGATAATCCGTATCCGGAATATCTGGAAAAGATCAATCGTCTCTTAAAACCGGGCGGAAAAATCCTGATTGCGATTGAGAACCGTCTGGGACTGAAGTATTTTGCCGGCTGCAGGGAAGACCATGTGGGCCGGGAATTTGCCGGAATTGAAGGATATCCGGGGATCGATTTTGTCGAGACATTCAGCAAACCGGAGCTGGAGCAGATGCTGCAGGAAAACGGTTTTTCGAAGTTCAAGTTTTATTATCCCTATCCGGATTACAAATTTCCGGCGGTCATTTATTCGGATGAATATCTGCCGAAGCCGGGTGAATTGAGAAAAAATCAGCGGAATTTTGATGCTGACAGGATCACACTTTTTGACGAAGGCAAAGCATTTGACGGAATCCTGAAGTCCGGTCTGTTTCCGGTTTTTTCCAATTCCTTTCTGATTGAAGTGGAGAAAAAGGAGTAAACGTATGAGGAAAGTTCTGTATACGAAATTTTCGAGAGAACGTCGGAACGAATTTCAGATTATGACCCGGATTACAGAAGAGGATGGGATCCGGCGTGTGTGGAAGCTTCCGCTGCAGAAAGAGGGAGAACTCCACATCCGGCATATGTATGAAAACTATAGAAAGCTGGAGCATCTGTACGCCTATGCGGGCGTACAGATCTGCCCATGCGAACTGGATGAAGAAAAATGCGCGCTTGCATTTCCTTTTGTAGAAGGGGAAAGTCTGGAAACGCGCATTTCCCGTCATGGAAAAGAAAAAGATTTTGCATCGCTGAAAAAGGATTATGAACTGCTGTATCAGATCATTGCATCGGCAAAAGGGCAGAAATCCTTTGTGGAAACCGATGCGTTCTGTGAGGTGTTCGGCCATCCGGCATTGAAAGAAGGACTTGCCGCAGCGGAGATTTCCAATATTGACATGATTCCGGGCAACCTTCTTCTGGATGGAGAAAAGGTCTGGGTGGCAGACTACGAGTGGGTATTCCCGTTTGCCGTACCGATTGCATTTATCTATGCGCGGAGCGTCTTTTTAACAGGAGGCGGCGAGTGCACTGACGAAGGAAGAGCAGGAAGAACTGTACGCCATTGGCGGTATTTCCATGGAAGAGATTCCGGTATACTACCATATGGAAGAGTGCTTCCAGGAATTCGCGGCCGGAAAGGGTGAGCCAAATGCGCTCGCCACGTTCTATGGAAAACTGCACCGGCACAATTATCCGCTTTCTATCTGGGAAAAAGAAAAAATGATGTACCCGGTTGTGCTCACCGAAACAGCACCGGAGGAGAGAGAACTCTATTATGAGGACTGCTTCGGCTTGGATGAGCAGAAGGTGATGATGCTTGAAAAGGCAGACGCGGACGGAGAGCTTTCCCTTCAGCTGATGCAGGAGGGGGCTGTCATTAAAATCCGTTCTCTCGCGGGCGTATGCAGCGATGGAAAGACGGAACGTATCGCTTTTTCGCACAACGCCGAGCTTGAGATTATCGACGACTATTATTTCCTTGGAACGCCGGTTCTGAAATTCCGGAATGCCGGTTATGAACAGATCCGGATTGATTACCGGATTTACTACAAAGGCGATGGCGTTACGTCCCAGTTTATTCAATATATCCGTCAGAATAAAGATCTGAGGGATGAACTGAACGGGGAGATTTATCGGAAAGGCCAGCTGCAGGCAGAAATCGAAGCAGAAAAAGCGGCACTTGCACACAGGGAAGAAGAACTCCAGGAAACGAGAAAACAGAAGCAGTTTCTGGAGGAAGAGCTGGAGCGGATGCGCCAGCGTAAGGTTGTGCGTATGGCAGATAAAGTGCAGCATGTGATAAAAAGGAGTAAATAACTATGGATGTATCCATTGTCATTCCTACCAAAAATGGTGGGCATCTGTTTGAAAAAGTGCTGGATGCCGTTTTCAAACAGAAGACAGAGTATGAATATGAAGTAATTTGCGTGGATTCCGGGTCAAAGGACGGAACTCTCGATGTGATCCGCAAATATCCATGCCGTTTGTTTCAGATTGAGCCGTCCGAATTTGGACATGGAAAAACGAGAAACTATGGTGCTTCCAAAGGAAACGGAACGTATATCATCTTTATTACGCAGGATGCGCTTCCAGCGACCGATACCTGGCTGCAGAATTTCATTGATGCCATGAAGATGGACCCGGAAATCGTGGGAGGATTCGGGATTCATTATCCGTATCCGGACTGCAATCTGCTTGACAAGCGTGATCTGGACGGCCATTTTAAAGGATTTGGAGAAACTAATACGATTTTCCACCTTGATGATCCGGAACGCTACGAAAGAGAAGAAGGATATCGTCATTATCTGGCGTTTTTCTCCGACAATAACTCCTGTATCCGAAGAGATATTTTTGAAAAATATCCGTATGAGGATGTCAACTTTGCCGAGGATCAGATCTGGGCGAGAAAGATGATTGAACTCGGATTCAAAAAAGTATACTGCCCGTATGCACCGGTATATCATTCCCACAATTTCAAACTCAGAACGTATTTCAAACGGTATTATGATGAGCAGAAGGGATTATATGAAGTTCATCAGTATATGATTGCACAGAAATGGACGCAGCTTCCGGGCATGCTGTACCGGCAGGTGAGAGGGGACTGTGTGTATATCCGTCAGCAGCCGCTCAGTAAAAAAGAGAAAATCCACTGGGCATTTTATTCCCTGTTTCGCAATTTTGACCGCTTTGTGGGCGGCTATCTCGGCGGAAAATACCATCTGTATTCCAAACGGAAACAACAGTTCCTGGATCGTCACATTTCGCAGCAGTACGATCAGAGACATGCATAGAAGAAAGGAAAAAGAAACGTGAAAAAACCAAATGTAGCATACCGTGCGTTACGGTATCTGAAGAATCATGGATTAAAAGAAACGATTGAGCGCGCAAAACAGGGCAATGAGCCGGCTGTACCGCCGAAGAACAACGTCATCGGATTTTACAGATTTGTCGTAGACAACGATCCGATCCCGTTCAATCAAAAAGAGTATGAGAAACATAAAAACGACAAGAAAAAGATCCTGAATTGGGTTGTACCGGAAATGGGACCTGGTTCCGGCGGTCATACCACCATTTTCCGTTTTATTTCCAACCTGGAGCGCCTCGGTTTCCACAGTAGAGTTTATCTCTACATGTCCCCGAATTTTCAGGATAATGCGTCCATCCGCAAATTCCTAAAAGAGTACTTCCCGCTTCTTGTGCCGGAAGTAGAAGTTTACTGCGATGTATCCCAGATGAAATTTGCACATGCAACCGTAGCAACCTCCTGGACCACCGCTTACTACGTAAGAAAATTCCAGAATACGATTTCGAAGTTTTACTTCGTACAGGATTTCGAGCCGCATTTCTATGCACACGGTTCGGAGTATGAGTTTGCAGAGAACACGTACAAGATGGGATTCCGAGGAATCACAGCAGGAGACTGGCTGCGGGATATCATGAGAAATGAATACGGCATGCAGGCAGACAGCTTCCATTTCTCTTACGATGACAAGGTATATCAGCCGAAGGAAAAGCAGGACAACGAGAAGAGAGTTTTCTTCTATGCCCGCCCGGTTACCCCGAGACGTGATTTTGAGCTCGGTATGCTGGCACTCAATGAGCTGTGCCGCAGAATGCCGGAGATCGAGGTTGTTTTCGCGGGATGGGATGTCAGCGGCTATGAGATTCCGTTCAAACACAGAAATTTAGGTATCGTAACACCGCAGGTGCTGGCAGATTCCTATGCGATCTGTGATATGTGCCTTGTTATTTCGAATACCAACCTTTCCCTCGTACCGTTCGAGGTTATGGCCTGCAACTCGGTCGCTGTCTGCTCCAAGGGTGCAAACAGCAGTTGGATGGTAAATGAGGAAAACTCCATTCTGGTTGACTATGATCCGATCCAGATCGCAGATAGAATGGAATATTACTTCAACCACCCGGATGAGCTGGCTACAATCCGCAAAAAGGGAATGGATTTCGTAAAGGGAACCTCCTGGTACAAAGAAGCCGAAAAAGTTTACGCAAGTATGCTAAAAGGAATTGAGGAAGATGAGAAAAAACTGCAGTAAGGATGTGAGCAGAGAACGCAGAATCGAGATTCTGTTTGTATTCGGCGTATTCCTGTTTTACTTTTTGTGGTCCTGTACGCAGCGATACAATTTCTCGTCGGATGAATCAATGCGGTATCAGATTCCACAGTTCATTTATGAATATGGGAAGCTTCCGCGGGGTGACGAACCGCTGATTCGGAATGAGGATTTGGGGGATTTCCTATGCATTCAATCCGATTCTCTCCTATATGGCATCTGCAGTTTTGATGAAGGGGATGAGCCTGGTTTTCCACGGATGAGTGGATGCTGCTCATTTCCGCCCGTTTTGTAAATGTTCTGCTGGGAGCGCTTACTGCCTGGGTGGTCTTAAAGACGGCAAAGCTGTTGTTTCCAAGACGCTACGCATGGATGTTTACGACTCTGGTGGTTTTCCTGCCGGGCAATGTGATTTTATATTCCTATGTCAACTGCGACGCGCTTGCAATGTGTTCGACGGCCATTATCTTTTATTCCTGGGTAAAGGCGTACAAAGAGGGATGGAGCTGGACCACGTGTGCGGTATCGGCCGTTGGAATGGGAATCTGTTTCTTGTCGTATTACAATGCGTATGGATTTATTCTGATGACGTTTTTCTACTTTGTGGGAACGATGCTGACGGACCAGTCGAAACCGGTCAAAGAACGATGGAAAGAAATGATCCAAAAAGGTCTTTTTATTTTGGTGATCGTCTGTGTCATTGCTCTGTGGTGGTTTATTCGAAATGCTATTCTCTATGGAGGAGATTTTCTGGGACGCCAGGCATCGAGCGCAAGCGCGGAACTGTATGCAAGATACCAGTACAAGCCGTCGCACAGCAAGACCTTCCAGAAAAAAGGAGGCTCCATGTTGCATATGATCTTCTATAAGCCGAGTTTTCTGGAACATGACTGGCTGGTCACAGTGCTGTACAGCTTTGTCGGCGCGTTTGGCTACAATAAGATTTATCTTTCCACGATGATTATTGTTCCGTACCTCTGCTGTCTTCTTGTCGGTCTCATTCTGATGCGGAACTGCTGCCAGAGAGACTTTTTCTTCTGGAATGCAGACGGCACGCAGACGGCTCTTACCGGAAAAACGAAGAGAAAATGGAGTAAACTGGGATGGTTTACCTGGGCTAATGTGTTTGCCCTGCTGATCCCGAATTATCTGAATGCGTATTACTCCTACAGTTCTGATTTTCAGCCGCAGGGACGATACAGCATGCCGATGCTGATTCCGCTGATGTATTTCGTGACGAAGGGTGTGCAGGCGTTCCTGAAACGGAGAAAAAACTACAGAAGTATGTAAAAATTGTTCTGTATTCTGGTCTGTGTGGCGGCAGCGGCATTAGCGGCATTTACTTGGGCGAGAATCATCTATCCGATGTACTTGCAGAACTACTACGGATTGCGGTAAGCGGAACAGAGAAAGAAAGCGGTGAAACGTTTGGAAAAAATTTCAGTGCTGACAGCAAAATTTAAAAAAAGCTGTTGCAGAAGAAGGAATCGGCGGTCTGGCTGGGCGTACGAAAGGGTACCTTGCGCGGGCTAAAAAAAGAAAAAGAGTTTCAGAGAGAAAAATCCCGGGTCTACCGGGATATTCTCTTTATCAGTGGCTGCAATGAACAGCTGCCGCATCCACACCGGTACCGCGTGGTGCATCAGATGGAGCAGCTGGAGGCAGGCGGATATACGTGTGATACGGTTTATTTTCAGGAGCTGAAGCCCTGGATGGTACGTTGCTACGGCGCGTTCGTGATTTTCCGCTGCCCGATGACGGACACCCTGCGGGAATTTGCCACAATGGCAAAGCAGATGAACAAGCCTCTGTGGTACGATGTGGATGATCTTGTGATCGATACGAAATACACCGATCAGATTCCGTTTCTCGACCGGATGCAGCCGGAAGAACGGCAGGCATACGATCAGAATGTCCGAAACATGGGCGAGCTGCTTTCCCTCTGCGATGCGGCGGTTACGACGACAGCGGCGCTGGCAGAAGAACTGAAGCAGTACGTACCGGAGGTGCTGATCAACCGCAACTGTGCGTCAGATGAGATGCTGCTACTGTCCGAGGCGGTGTTAAAAGAAAAACAGAAAAAGAACGAAGCAGATGGAACGGCGAAAAAAGTACGCCTTGGCTATTTCAGCGGCAGTGCGACGCATCTGGACGACATCGAGATGATCGTTCCGGTGCTGAAACAGTTGCTTGGCAAAAATCCGAACCTGGAACTCCTCATCGTGGGAATTCTGGAACTCCCGGTGGAGCTGAAACTGTTTGCTTCCCAGATCCAGATGGAGGGCTTTGTCGATTACCAAAAACTGCCGGAGCGGATTGCGTCGGTGGATATCAACTTGGCTCCGCTTACCGATACGATTTTTAACCGTGCGAAATCGGAAAATAAATGGGTGGAAGCGGCTCTGGTGCAGACTGTGACAGCAGCCAGCAATCTCGGCGCTTTTGCTGAGATGGTACAGGATGGAGAAGACGGCGTACTCTGCCGAGACGAAGCGGAGTGGTTGGAAAAACTGCAGTGGCTGATCGACGACGAACAGGCACGAAAAGCCATTGCCGGACGGGCATATGGCCGGTGCAGCCGCGAGTGTGTCACAATCTTTCATGCCACCGGGATTTGCGAGTGGGTGGAGCGCCACTGGAATCTACGCTGTGCCTTTGTGCTTCCAGCGATGGAGATCAGCGGAGGCATCCGCGTTGCACTTCTTCATGCGGAAATGCTGGTAAAAGCAGGAGCGCAGGTCAGCCTCTTTACTCTGGAAGGGGAGGCGGAGTGGTATCATGAGGGTGATTTCCATTTTCCGGTGCTGTCGGCCGAGCGAGAGAAACTGCAGGGAACGCTGGATCTTGCGGTAGCGACGATGTGGAATACCGCAGAGTTCGTCGAACAGTCCAGCAAGATCCGAAAGAAAAAATATCTGGTGCAGAATTTTGAAGTTGGATTTTATCCGCCGGGAAGCCCGTACCGGATCGCAACTTCGGCGACTTACCGGATGAGGAGCCCGATGGAGTACGTAACCATTTCCAAATGGTGTCAGAACTGGCTGCGGGAGGAATACCATACCGAAGCAGCCTATCTTCCGAACGGCATCGATCCGTCCTTCTATCCGAAACGGGGGCGGGATCTGCAGGGAAAAATTCGGATTCTGATCGAGGGAGACTGCAGCGCGGAGCATAAAAACGTGGACGAGAGCTTCCGTATCGTGGAACAGCTGGATCTGGAAAAATTCGAGATCTGGTACATGTCCTACAATGGAAATCCGAAATCCTGGTACCGCGTGGACCGCTTTTTACACCGGGTTCCATATGAAAAAACACCGGAAGTCTATGCGGCGTGTGATATCCTGCTGAAAACAAGCCTGCTGGAAAGCTTTTCCTATCCGCCGCTTGAGATGATGGCGTCCGGTGGCTACGTCGTTGCTGTGCCGAACGGTGGCAATCTGGAATACCTGAAAGATGGGGAAAAACTGTATTCTCTATCCGCAGGGAAATCTCGCGGAGGCAAAAGCGGCGATTGAGCGTATTCTGACAAGATGCGGAACTGAGGAAAAAACTGGATACGGGAGCAGAAGAGACGGTAAAGGAAAGAAACTGGAAAAGTAATCGAACCACAGATTTTTAGAACAGTATCTTGGAAAATAAATAAGCAACAAAAAGGGCTGTCGCACTAGCAAATATTTCTGGCGGTAGCTCTGCGTTATACCCAAATGGCATCGAAATTCGGTTGCGTTTTCGATGCCATTCTTTACTTCTTATAGGAAAGTTCGACTTCCGTCGAACTCTTGAATCAGGATCACCCGTTGGACGGGAGGTCCTGATTGCTTATAAATTAGAAGATCAGTGCCGTTTGTTTCGGTTATTGCGGCGTCTGTTTCTGCGTTTCCGTCTCTTTTTCGCGTTGTTGATCACGACAATGATCAGAATCAGAAAAGCGACACCGTTCAGGCCAAGCAGAATATAGAGCAGTGTGGAGTAAAAAAGAAATTTTCTTGGTTTCTTCCGGTGTTGGAATATCTGTGCTGTCGGTTTCTTCTGATGAATCGGAGGAAACCGAAGAACTGTCGGAAACAGTACCTGGAGCGGAAACCTCGGCTGTTCCGATGAAGTGATCATCGAAAAAATACTGGCGGGTGTACGGTTCCTCAACGGAAGCGCCGTCCGGATCGGTGTAGGTTGCAGTTTCAATTTTCGCATTCTTTGGAAGCGTTACCACACCGGAAAGACTTTCCTTTTTTGCGTTCTTCAGGGTATAATGTGTAAAATTATCATAACCGAAATCAAGTACGGTACGGGTATCGTTGATATAATCGAGGTTATCACAGGTTAAAACAACGCAGACCAGCGTCATATTGCCTCGCTTGGCAGCGGTAACGAGTGTGTTGTGTGCCTCATCGGTATAACCGGTCTTTCCGGCGAAAGCACCCTTGTATCCCCACTGACCGTCCTGGAACAGCAATGCGTGGTGGTTCTGAAGATCACGCGGTGTCGAGGTCATATTGGTCGGCTGAATTGTGTAGGTCAGATCGGACTCGATGCGGCAGAAGGTCTCGTTTTTGATGCACTCCTGCATAATGAGTGCCATATCGTGTGCACTGGTGTAGTGGTTCGGATCTGGCAGACCGTTTGCATTGACAAAATGGGTATTCGTGCAACCAAGTGCAGCGGCGCGTTCGTTCATCATGGCGGCGAAACCTTCCTCGCTTCCGGCAATGTCGATGGCAAGCTGTGTGCAGACCTCATTTGCCGAGGCAAGAAGAATCGCGTGAAGAGCATCCTCCACTGTGATCGTTTCGCCAAGCTGAACGTTGATGCGGGCATTTCCCGGAATGGATTCGCTGACAGCATGTTCGCCGAAGGTAACGGTGTCGGTCATCTGCTTGTTTTCAATGATCAGCAGAGCCGTCAGAATCTTGGTGATGCTGGCAGGATAGCGCTGCTCGTCCATGTTTTTATCGTATAAAACAGCACCAGTATCGGCATCGAGTAAACAGACAGCGCCGGAATTGTTTTCCGGTCCTTCGGGCCAGGTGGTGACTGGTTTTTTTATCGGTTGTGGCAAAAATCGTCTGCGGGAGGCAGGACGCGGCAAAAACAAAAGCAAGCAACAGGCATAAAAATGTGCGGGCTGCAGAATTCTTTCTAATCATAACTCACTCCTTCTGATCCAGCGGGTACAGCTGCATAAGACTGTCCGGGCAGCGGATCTCTCTAAAATGTATTAGACAAACTTTTATTATTATAACATAAAGCGAGCAGGGAAGAAACACATAATTTCTTAATATTTTCAGTCGGGATTTGCAAAATGCAGTAAAATAGAGTATAATGCGAACGAGTTCATACGGAAAAAACAAAAAACCTGAAAAACAAAAACCCCAAGGAGTTAAAAAAAGTGTCAGATATGAAATGGCTCCGTTTTATACGGAAATTGAAACCTTACAACATACAGAAGGGACTGCGTTACCTGAAACATTATGGCCCAAAGGAATTCCTGATCCGTCTTTCGGAGAGGATGGAGCCGGAGGAGGTTCCGTACGGACCGTGGCGGGAGCAGTACTGCGCAAAAGAGGAGGACCTGGCGCGTCAGAAAAATCATAAATTTTCTTATTGTCCGAAGATCAGCGTTGTTGTTCCGGCTTACCGTACGCCGGAAATTTTTCTGCGTCAGATGATCGAATCCCTGGAAAAACAGAGTTATGAAAACTGGGAACTGGTGATCGGAAATGCCAGCCCGGAGGATGAGACGATGGCGCGCATCCTGAAAGAGTATACCGGAAAAGATCCGCGCGTAAAGAACGTTCCGATTCCGGAAAATATCGGCATTGCAGAGAATACAAATGCAGCGCTTGCCGCAGCAGCGGGAAATTTCGTCGGTTTTATGGATCACGACGATCTGCTTGCGCCGGATGCACTCTTTGAAATTGCCATCCGTCTGGAAAAAGATCCGTCCATCGATGCTTTTTATACCGATGAGGACAAGGTACGGACCGATCTGTCCGAGTATTTCCAGCCGCATTTCAAACCGGATTTCAATCTGGATCTGCTGCGGTCAAACAATTATATCTGCCATTTCTTCGTTGTACGGCGGGAGATTGCGGAGAAAACCGGCGGCCTTCGTCCGGAATACAATGGGGCGCAGGATTATGATTATATCTTCCGCTGCACGGAAATGGCGGGAAAAATTGTACACATTCCGAGAGTTTTATATCACTGGAGGGTCCACAGCGCTTCCACCGCAGACAATCCGGCAAGCAAGCTGTACGCGTATGAGGCCGGAAAAAAGGCAATTGAGGGAAACCTTGCGCGCTGTGGCGAAGAGGGAACCGTCACACTGCGTTCGGATTATGGCTTCTACGATGTAGATTATAAACTGCGGGGAACGCCTCTGGTTTCGATTCTGATCCCGAACAAGGATCAGGCCGATACGTTACGCACCTGTCTGGAATCCATTAAGAAGAAGTGCATGTATCCATCCTATGAGATTCTGATTATTGAGAACAACAGCACTGAGGAAGCAACGTTTTCCTATTACAAAGAACTCGAAGCACAGGGCATCCGTGTCCTGAAGTATCCAAAACAGGGCTTTAACTATTCTGCGATCAATAATTTCGGCGTCAAAGAGGCAAAGGGAGAGTATCTCCTGTTTCTCAATAACGATATGGAAATTATCACACCCGATTTTATGGAAAAGATGGTGTCCAATCTGCAAAGACCGCAGATCGGGGCGGTCGGCGCGAAGCTGTATTACCCGGACAACACGGTGCAGCATGCGGGTATCATCATCGGTATCGGCGGCATTGCGGGCCACGCCTTTTTAGGGCTGGCGCGCGGAAGAAGCGGCTACCTGCATAAGGCATCGCTCCAGATGAATGTGAGTGCGGTGACAGCAGCGTGCATGATGATGAAAAAACGAGGTCTTTGAGGAGGTCGGCGGCTTTGAAGAAGAACTGTCCGTCGCTTTCAATGATGTTGATCTGTGCCTGCGCATTGGAAAAGCAGGTTATAAAATCGTATACAATCCGCACGTGGAGCTGTACCATTATGAATCGAAATCTAGGGGAGCAGAGGATGACGAGAAGAAGGTGCGCCGCTTCCAGTCGGAAATCGAATTTATGCGCAGCCGCTGGATTGGGCTGTTAAAGGCAGGAGATCCCTGCTACAATCCAAATTTAACGCTGGCATCGTGGAACTATGGACTGCGTGCCGACGGCAGGGGAGTAAAACCATGGACAAAGTAGCAGTTGTAATACCAAATTATAATGGATACCGGTATCTGGAGACGTGCTTTGCAGCGCTTGCAAAGCAGACCTTTACGGAATTTACCACATATTTCGTGGACAATGGTTCACAGGATGAGAGCTGTGCGTTTCTGCGGGAACACTACCCGGAGACGAAAATCATCCAGCTCGATGATAACTATGGCTTCAGCCGTGCGGTCAACGAAGGCATCCGCCAGTCGAAGGAGCCGTATGTGATCCTTTTAAACAACGACACCGAAGTGTTCCAGGACTTTGTCGAGCGCCTTTATGAGGGAATCTGTAAAAGAAAGAATGCGTTTGCATGCAGCGCAAAGCTGATTTCCTATCAGGAGCGTGATAAAATCGACGATGCGGGAAATTACTATAATATGCTGGGATGGGCATTCGCAAGAGGAAAAGGAAAACCGGTCAGTGAATTTGAAACGTCCGACCGGATTTTTGCGGCCTGCGCCGGAGCAGCGATCTACCGCCGGGAATTTCTGGAAAAGACCGGACTTTTTGACGAAGAACATTTCGCTTATCTGGAAGATACCGACATCGGCTATCGTGCGCGGCTTTTGGGCTACGAGAACTGGTATGAGCCGTCCGCGAAGGTTTACCACGTCGGAAGCGGAACGAGCGGCTCCCGGTATAACCTCTTTAAAATCCGTTATTCTTCCAGGAACAATATTTATCTGATCTATAAAAATATGCCGGTTTTACAGATTTTGCTTAACCTGCCGGCCTTTATCCTCGGTTTTTCGGCAAAACTGGTCTTTTTTGCATCGAAGGGATACGGAAAAGAATATCTGGCAGGAATCAAGAATGGTTTTTTCATCTGCCGGAAGCCGGAAAACAGAGCAAAAAAGATCCGTTTTGAGTGGAAGCGCCTCGGCACGTATTTTGTCATCGAATGGGAGCTTTTTATCAATGTGTTCCGGAGATTTCTGGAGAGGGCATAAGGATTCTTTCAAAAGATTACGAAAAAGTTAAAAAGTTTACGGAAATAAGAAGAATGTTAGAAAAATATGATTGCTCTTTTTTGGAACTTATTGTATAGTTAGGGGTAGGGAATTTTTAAATCCCGAAAAAAAACAGATAAGGTGAACGAATTTGATCAACGATAATCAGAAATATTTTGACCGGATGCACGTTCTGATCGATGCCCTGGTGCTCGCACTTTCCTATGTACTGTCCTGGTACTGCTATGTGCGGCTGGGCGTTATGAATAATCATCCGGAGAGGGGAATTCTGCCGCCGGCGACGTATATGATGGCACTGCTCTATATCGTGCCCGGCTATCTGCTGCTTTACTATGCATTTAATCTCTATGCATCCAAGCGTTTTCAGGGAAGACGTCTGGAATTTGCCAATATCTTAAAAGCGAATACGGTTGGATTTCTGGTCTGGCTGGCCAGCCTTTACATGGTGCGCCAGGTTCACTTTTCCCGTGGTATGCTCTGCATCTTCTTTGTGCTGAATGTGACACTGGAAACGATCGTAAGAAATCTGATCCACTATATCTTAAGCAATATGTGGAAACACGGCCGCAACCAGAAGCAGATTCTGATGGTCGGCTACAGCCGTGCGACCGAGGAATACATTGACCGGATCATTGCAAACCCAGAGTGGGGCTATCTCGTTCGCGGAATCCTCGATGACCATGTCAAAGCGGGAACGATGTACCGCGGTGTCAAGGTTCTTGGAAGAATCAACAATCTTTCAGTCATTCTGCCGGAAAACAAACTGGATGAAATTGCCATTACCCTTGGCCTGAACGAATACTTCCGCCTGGAGGAGATCGTTGCCATGTGTGAAAAATCCGGCGTACATACCCAGTTTGTGCCGGATTACCACAACATCATTCCGACAAAGCCGTACACAGAAGACCTGCAGGGACTTCCTGTCATCAATATCCGCTATGTGCCGCTTTCCAACACGTTCAACGCGATGCTGAAACGGATTGTGGATATTTTCGGCGCGTTCGTGGCGATCATTCTGTTCTCACCGGTGATGCTGTTTTCCTGCATCATGATCAAGCTGACCTCACCGGGTCCGCTGATCTACCGTCAGACACGCGTCGGACTGCACAACAAACCGTTTGAAATGTACAAGTTCCGTTCGATGGAAGTTCAGACGGAGGAGAAAGAAAAGAAGGCATGGACCGTGAAGAATGACCCGCGTGTGACGGGATTTGGAAAATTCATGCGCCATACCAGCATTGATGAGCTTCCACAGCTCTTTAACATCTTAAAAGGAGATATGAGCCTGGTCGGACCGCGGCCGGAGCGACCTTTCTTTGTGGAAAAATTCCGGGAGGAAATCCCGCGTTATATGGTAAAACATCAGGTGCGTCCCGGTCTTACGGGGTGGGCACAGGTGAATGGATACCGGGGAGACACTTCCATCCGAAAGCGTATTGACTGTGATCTGTATTATATTGAAAACTGGACGCTGGGACTTGATTTTAAAATTCTGTTCCTGACCTTTTTCAAAGGATTTGTGAATAAAAACGCTTACTAAAAGATAAGGGGAAAAGAGATGTCGAAGAAGAATTACAAAAAGAGCAGAAAATACAAAAAAATGCGCCGCAGAAAAATAATTTTCGGAATTGAAATCACCGTTCTGCTGATTCTTTCCGGAATTCTGTTCGTCTACGCATGGATCAACCGTTCGATGGATAAGATGAATCAGGATACGCTGGACAGCTCCCAGATTCAGATCAACAGTGAAGTAAAGGCAAATACCGATCTCTCACAGATGTCCGGTACACAGGTCATCGCGCTGGTCGGCGTGGATGGCCAGAGGTGTGAAAGGCTCCGAGCTGGCAGAAAGCATGAACAGTGACACTATTATTCTCTGTTGTATTGATCACGACAAGCAGGAAATCCGTATGGTGTCGATTATGCGTGACACCTGGATGAATATGGCGAAATATACCGATGAATATTATGAGTTTGACAAAGCCAATTCCGCCTATAACCGCGGCGGTCCGGAGAGTATGCTCTCCATGCTGAATACAAACCTTGACCTTGCACTGACCGATTACGTTACCGTAAACTTCAAGGCACTCGCCGATGCGATTGATGTCTTGGGCGGTCTCGACATCGAGATGACAAATGCAGAGTGTGTTCATGCAAACAACTACAACAGAGAGGTATCGGAAGCACAGGGCGTAGAGTATGAAGCTATTCCGTATGATGAGGACCTTGGGGATGATTACAGCGAAGTACGTCATGTCAGCGGTGCACTTGCAACCTCCTATGCGCGGATCCGTTACGGCGGCGGCGACGATGCGAAACGTACGAGCCGTCAGCGAATCGTCATCAATCTCATGGTACAGAAGATTAAACAGAATCCGACCAAGATTCCGGAGATTCTGGATAAAGTGATGGGAAATGTCAGCACCAGTCTTACCAAAAACGAAATTCTGGAACTTGGCATGCATGCGGTAACGTACAAAATGGGAACATCTTATGCATATCCGTTCCAGCTGTGTTATGGAGAAAATGTAGAAAGCGCACTTGGTGTTGATGTCGTAATTCCGGTTACACTGGAACACAATGTAAAGGAACTGCACGCTTATCTGTATCCGACGATGAGCTATGATCCATCTGCAGCCGTGATAGAGTACAGTGACTATATTGCAAGAGAGAGCGGCTACGATGATGATATGATTGAGTATGTACTGAATCAGGGACCGGGCGCTGCAACAGATTCTGTGGTAGCAGGAGATTAAAATACAGGGAGAATACGACAAGATGAGTCAATATACCGTTGATGTTATGATACCAACGTATAAACCAGGGCAGGAGTTCGCAGAACTTCTGCCCCGCCTTTTAAAACAGACTTACCCGATCCGTTCGATCCGGGTCGTGAATACGGGGAAAAAGTTCTGGAATCCGGCGTGGGAGCAGCTTTCAGACAAGATTATGGTGGAGCATATTCAGCCGAGCGAGTTCGACCACGGCGGAACGAGAAGGGAGATGGCAGAAAGTTCAGATGCGGATCTTCTGCTTTTTATGACCCAGGATGCCATGCCGTACGATAATGCGTGCGTGGAACATCTGGTGGAAAAATTTTCACTGCCGCATGTGAAGGCGGCCTATGCGCGGCAGCTTCCGCGGGATGACTGCCGTACACTGGAACGGTTTACGAGAGGCTTTAACTATCCGGACGAGAGTGATATCAAGGATGCCGGTGATCTGCCAAAACTTGGTGTTAAGACTTTTTTCTGTTCCAATGTCTGTGCAATGTATGACCGCAGGACATATGAAGAGCTGGGTGGATTTGTAGAAAGCACCTTGTTTAACGAAGATATGATCTATGCCGGGCATCTTGTGCAGGCGGGCTATGCGATTGCCTATGCGGCAGATGCGAAGGTGGTACATTCCCACAATTACGGTTGTCTGGCACAGCTTCACCGCAATTTCGACCTCGGTGTATCCCAGGCACAGCATCCGGAGATCTTTGATGCGTATCCGTCTGAGAGTGAGGGAATCCGTATGGTGAAAAAATCGGCATCCTACGTCTGCAAAATTCATAAGCCGTGGCTGCTCGTCACTTTATTCTTTCAAAGCGGATTCAAATATGTGGGCTACTTCCTCGGAAAACGATACAAAAGCCTTCCGGACAGTGTAATCCGCTGGTGTACCTCAAACAAAACATGGTGGGAATATCACGGAAAGATACGAAAAAAACCGAAATAGAAGATAAGTGAAAGTAAAAAACCAAAAATAAAAAGATCTTGTAAGTAAATACGAAATGCTCCATAAGGTTGACAGAGAACGGAGCAGAGTGGTAAAAAAACGTAAAGAACAAGAAATTAGAAGGCGGCATAACCTGAAAACAGAACAAGGGTGCCGCCTTTTACTGTTAGGAGGAAAAAATCTATGTGTGGAATTGTTGGATATATTGGAACCTGCCAGGCTGCCCCGGTGCTGCTGGACGGATTGTCAAAGCTGGAGTACCGCGGATACGATTCGGCCGGAATTGCTGTATACGATGGAAACAAAATTCAGATGCAGAAAGCAATGGGCCGTCTGAAGGTGCTTGAGGAAATGACACAAAATGGAGCGACACTTCCGGGTACCGTAGGAATCGGACATACGAGATGGGCAACGCATGGGGCACCTTCCGATCTGAATGCACATCCGCATTTCAATAAAGACCACTCGATTGTCGTTGTACACAATGGAATTATTGAGAATTATCTGAAATTAAAGAAAAAACTGATGTCCAAAGGATATGAGTTCCTTTCGGAGACAGATACCGAGGTAATTGCCCATATGCTGGATTACTATTATAACGGCGATCCGCTTGCAACGATCACAAAGGTTATGCACCGCATGGAGGGATCGTATGCACTGGGTATCCTGTTCCGCGACTATCCGGATGAGGTGTATGCGGTCCGTAAAGACAGTCCGCTGATCGTTGGTACAAGTAAGAGCGGAAACCTGATTGCATCCGACGTTCCGGCTGTCCTGAAATATACAAGAGATGTCTAGTTTTCTGGAAAATGAGGAGATCGTGAAACTGACCCGCGATGGCCTTCACTTCTACAATATTGACGAGGAGGAGCTGGAGAAAGAGGCAACCCACATCGACTGGGATATGAATGCGGCAGAAAAAGGACGGCTATGAGCATTTCATGCTGAAAGAGATGCATGAGCAGCCAAAAGCCGTAAAAGATACCCTGACGCCGCGTATTAAGAACGGTGATGTTGTGATCGAAGAACTCGGCATGACCGATGAGGAGATCCGTACAATCAGCAAGATCTTTATCGTTGCCTGCGGTTCCGCATACCACACCGGTGTAACCGCAAAATACATCTTCGAAAAGCTGGCAAGAATCCCGGTTGAGGTAGATCTGGCAAGCGAATTCCGCTACCGTGATCCGATTCTGCCGGAAAATACGCTCGTGGTCATCGTCAGCCAGTCGGGTGAGACGGCCGATACCCTCGCGGCTCTCCGCCTTGCAAAAGAAAAGGGCGTGCGTACCCTTGGCATCGTAAACGTAGTTGGAAGTTCGATTGCAAGAGAGGCAGACAATGTCATGTACACCTGGGCCGGTCCGGAGATCGCTGTTGCGACAACGAAAGCGTACAGCACACAGCTTATCGCGCAGTATCTTCTGGCGATGAAGTTTGCCAAAGTACGCGGAACCGTTTCACAGAATGACTTCGATGCAATGATCCAGAGCCTTGAGCGCCTGCCGGAGCAGATTTCCCTGCTGCTGTCCCACAAGGAGAACGTACAGCGTTTTGCCAACCGTTATCTTGCGGCAGAACACGTCTTTTTCATCGGACGCGGCATCGACTATGCAATCTCGATGGAGGGCTCCCTGAAGCTGAAAGAGATTTCCTACATCCATTCCGAGGCGTATGCAGCCGGTGAGCTGAAACACGGAACCATTTCCCTGATTGAGGACGGACGCCTTGTCGTAGCCGTGCTGACCCAGCCGGAGCTCTACAAGAAAACGATCAGCAATATTCAGGAAGTGAAGACACGAGGCGCGTTTGTCATGGCGGTAACGACCGTTGGCAATACAGAAGTGGAAAAAGTAGCCGACTACGTAGTTTACCTGCCGGAGACAAATCCGATTTTTGCAAACTCCCTGGCGATCATTCCGCTGCAGCTCTTTGGCTACTACGTATCGATCGGCAGAGGCCTCGATGTGGATAAACCGAGAAACTTGGCGAAATCGGTTACGGTAGAATAAAAACCGCAGCATAAAATTCCTCTTTTTTACAAAATTATCACAGTTTCAACACAATTCTAACGTACAATAGGCAGTAGAAAATGAAGAAAGAAATAAGAGCACTGTGTATTGGTGCCTGAGATAGAAAAGAGAAAGAGGGATCAGCCATGAGTGAAGAATTACAAAAAAGAAGAAATAAATGGTGAGGCAGCAGAGGAAACCAAAGCTGCAGAGCATACAGAAGAAGTAAAAGCAGAAACGACAGCAGAGCAGAGCGCAGCAGAGACGGAAAAACCGCAGGAAACCGCAGAAGCGCCGAAGGCGGAAGAAAAGAAAACGACAACCTACAGCTGGGTGAATCCGAAAATCAGCGGAAAGACCGGCGAGGAGAATAACAGCGCTTCCTACACCGGAAAACCGGACCCGTCGGAGGCAAAGGCAGAGCAGACATCTTCTGCAAAGACAGAACATTATCAGTACCAGTCACAGACACAGAGTGCTCCGAAGCAGGAAAAACCACAGTTTTCTGCCGTTCCGCAGCCGCAGGATCACAAAAAGAAAGCGAAAAAACCAATGTCAGCCGCAAAAAAATGGGGCATGACACTTGCCATGGCAGCGTGCTTCGGACTCGTGGCAGGCGGTGTCTTCATTGGGACTGCAGCAGTCGGTACGAAAGTGATCGGTACAGCAACAGAGCAGAAGCAGGAAGTTACAATTCCGACGACCACAACAACGGCAGCAGACAGCAGTGATACCTCCGATACCGTAAAAGCAACCGGCGAGATGTCCGTGAAAGATGTTGCATCGAGTGCGATGCCGTCTCTGGTAGCAATTTCTACGACAACGGTGGAAGAAGTTGAGACATTCTTCGGAACCACAAGCCAGGAAGTTCCTGCAAGCGGAACCGGAGTTATTGTCGGACAGAACGACGATGAGCTCCTGATTGCGACAAACAACCACGTTGTCAGCGGTGCAACGTCTCTTTCCGTCAGCTTTATCGACGATGAGACGGTAGAAGGCCAGATCAAAGGTACCGATGCGGACAATGACCTTGCTGTTGTTGCAGTAAAACTTTCCGACATCAAGGACGAGACAAAGAGCCAGATCAAAATTGCCGTGATGGGAAATTCCGATGACCTTGAGGTCGGTGATCAGGTTGTGGCAATCGGAAATGCACTGGGAACCGGCCAGTCCCTGACGAGCGGATATATCAGTGCAAAAGACCGTACGATCTCCAGTCAGGATGAGAGTACCGGCGAGACGATTACTTCTGAGGGACTGATCCAGACCGATGCAGCCATCAACCCTGGAAACAGCGGCGGCGCCCTTCTGAACATGAACGGTGAGCTGATCGGCATTAACGAAGCAAAATCAGCTCCACACAGGTCGAGGGCATGGGCTTTGCGATCCCGATTTCGAAAGCGGAGCCGATTCTGCAGAACCTGATGAACCTGACAACAAGATACAAAGTCAGCGATGATGAGGCTGCTTATATCGGAATCAACATGGCGGATGTCAGCGCAGATGTTTCCCAGAACTACGGTATTCCGACCGGTGTCTGCATCATGAGCGTTGTGGACGGCAGCCCGGCAGCCGATGCGGGCTTCAAGAAAGGCGATGTTATCACCACGTTTGATGGAAGAAGCATCTCGAACGCCAAAGGCTTAAAAGAGACACTGACCTATTATGCGGCAGGCGAGACTGTAGATGTCACCGTACAGCGCGCGGATAACGGTGAGTACAAAGAAGTAACACTGACGCTGACCCTTGGCTCTGCAGCAGATATGCCGCAGACGAGCGGAAGCAGCAACGGAACCACAAACGATGGAACCGGAAGCTCCGATCAGAATGACCAGGGTATTCAGAATCCGTTTGGCAACAGATAAAAACTCGAAATAACTATTTCCTAAGAGAAAAAAGACGGACAGCACAGGAATATGAACGCCTGGCTGTCCGCCTTTTTCTGCAGTTTTTTGATATAAGTTTTTTGAATTCGTAAAATTCTTAAAAAGTTGGTAATTTTTAGAAAGTTTTTACTTGTGACCCTATGGCTTTTGGGCTATAATCAAGCTAGACCAAGCGATCTATTACAGAAAGGAATTTGAAAAATCATGTCAGAAGAGAAAGACAGAGTGGACGGTACCGCGGACGAAACGAAGGCGGAAACAAAAAGCTCTGACCATCATACAGAAGATACTTATGAAAAAGTCTGCTTCATGTGCCGCAGACCGGAGAGCAAAGCCGGAAAGATGATTACCCTTCCGGGAAACATCAATATCTGCCCGGACTGCATGCAGAAGAGCTTTGATACCATGAACCAGAACCCGGGCCAGATCAATGAGATGATGAATAATATGAACAACATGCCGAATATCGGCATGTTCGATCTCTCCGGGCTTTCCAACCAGATCCCGAACCGGCAGCGGGTAAAGAAAAACGAAGAAAAGAAGAAAACAAAGAATTTTCCATCAAGGACATTCCGCCGCCGCACCGGATCAAGGCGATGCTTGACGAACACGTCATCGGCCAGGAACGTGCAAAGAAAGTCATGTCGGTTGCCGTTTACAACCATTACAAACGTGTCTTTGCACCGCAGGACGGAAACATCGAGATCGAAAAATCCAACATGCTGATGATCGGACCGACCGGTTCCGGAAAAACGTATCTGGTGCAGACACTGGCACGCCTCTTAGATGTGCCGCTTGCCATCACGGACGCCACATCCCTTACCGAAGCGGGTTATATCGGCGATGATATTGAAAGCGTGGTATCTAAGCTTTTAGCGGCCGCAGACAACGATGTGGAGCGCGCGGAGCACGGTATTATCTTCATCGACGAGATCGACAAGATTGCGAAAAAGAAAAATACAAACCAGAGAGACGTCAGCGGAGAAGCCGTACAGCAGGGAATGCTGAAGCTCCTCGAGGGCAGCGACATCGAAGTTCCGGTGGGAGCCAACAGCAAAAATGCGATGGTTCCGCTCGAGACCGTCAATACCAGAAACATTCTCTTTATCTGCGGCGGTGCCTTCCCGGATCTGACGGACATCATCAAGGAGCGTCTGAACAAGACAGCTTCCATTGGCTTCCAGGCGGATCTGAAGGACAAGTATGATGGGGATAAGAACCTGCTGTCACAGGTGACCTTAGAAGACCTTCGGACTTTCGGTATGGTGCCGGAGTTCCTTGGCCGTCTGCCGATCGTATTTACGCTGGAGAGTCTCAATGAGGATATGCTGGTCGAGATCTTAAAAGAACCGAAAAATGCGATCCTGAAGCAGTATAAGAGACTGCTCGAACTCGACGAGGTGAAACTGGAATTTGATGATGATGCACTTCGCTCTATTGCAAGAAAAGCGCTGGAAAAACGATACCGGTGCGAGAGCACTCCGTTCGATCATCGAGGATTTCATGCTGGATATCATGTATGAGATTCCAAAAGGCAGCAGCATCGGAGAGGTTATCATCACAAAAGACTATATTGAAAAGACCGGCGGGCCGACGATTCTCCTGCGCGGCCAGGAAGTTCCAAAGTTAGAGCAGAAATAAGGTAACTGGAAAACACAGCGGAGCAGACGTGAAACTGGCGTTTTCTTGAAATAAGAGATAAGAAAGAGAGGGTTTTAACTATGGCAGAGGAGTTTTTTTGGAAATTTAAGTAAAACACTGTAAAAAAACAGTGGATACTGTGGGAAAGAAAACAGATGAATTCGTAGAAATTCAGAAGATCCGCACCCGTCAGCATGCGCTCGAGGATCAGATTGAGAAGAATTACCAGGATATCGGACAGATCATCTACAACCGCTATTTGAACGGCGAAGCATTCGACGAGAATCTTGCCGGCTTCTGCAAAGATATCACCGATCTGGAAAAAGAGATTGCAGACTGCAAGGAAGATGTGGCAAACAAGAGAGGCCGCATCGTATGCCCGGCCTGCGGCGCAAGTGTTCCGAAAGATGCAGCTTTCTGCATGCGCTGCGGTGCTGCTATGCCGGAGAAGGAAGATGAGCCGGAGGATGCCGAGTTTGACACGTAGAACCGGAAGAAAAGCAGAAGAAACCGAAGCAGCAGCGCCGGAAGAAGAGCCTGAAAAAGAAGCAGAGGTACCGGAAGAGGAATGATCTGGACCCTGCTGCCGGGAGCGGTTTTCCTTGCAGACGGATGCCTGAAAAAGAAGGCAGAAGAGGAGTTAAAGGAAAATGAGCAGATCCCGGTCTGCAAAGGACATATTGTCCTGCGGAAATGTCATAACCGCGGCGTAGCGGGCGGCGGCTTCGCGGACAGCACGAAGAAGGTGGAAATTCTCACCTTCTTTTTGCTGTCCGGACTGTGGGCGCGTCTCGGAGCGCTGGCGGGCAGACGTAAGTGTAAGGCGAAGAAGCTTGGGCTTGCGCTTACGATTGGCGGCGGCATGTCGAACTGGTATGACCGGCATAAGAGAGGTTACGTGACCGACTATGTCAGCTTCCGGTTTGGACCGGAGAAGTTCCGCAGACTTGTGTTCAATGTTTCTGATTTCTGTATTTTCTTCGGACTTGCGCTGCTGACGGCAATTTCCTGCCGGGAGTCCAGGTGATGCAGGATCTCACGAAAAGCCCTGCGGATGGCGGGCTTTTCGGGGCAAAAAAGAAAATTTGAAAGTTTTTTTGAAAAAAATTTGTAAAAAAAGCTGTTGACAGATTCGGAATCATCTGGTAATATATGTTTTGTTGAGCGGCACATGAGAGTTGCAAGACAAGAAATGCAGGAGTGGCGGAATTAGGCAGACGCGCAGGCTTCAGGTGCCTGTGGTCGCAAGATCGTGTGGGTTCAAGTCCCATCTCCTGCATTATTTTTCGCTTTGCGTATCAAGAATTGGTCCGGTGGACCAATTCGGATTACCCTGCCTGGAATGATGCAGAAACTTCCCGGCAGGGTCTTTTTATTTCTGTGCGGAGAAGATGTGCAGACGGGGAAAGAAAAACAGACGAATCTCAGACAGTGTAAAATTGTTTAAAATTATCGTTATTATCCATATTTTTCATAAAATTAAAAAATTAAAATTTTTTCAAAAAAAGTGTTGACTTTTCTTTAGAAAGCTGTTATTATCTATCTTGTCAAGCGGACAACCGCTAAGACAACTAAGAAATGCAGGAGTGGCGGAATTGGCAGACGCGCAGGCTTCAGGTGCCTGTGGTCGCAAGATCGTGTGGGTTCAAGTCCCATCTCCTGCATTATTTTTTCGCTTTGCGTATCAAGAATTGGTCCGGTGGACCAATTCGGATTGCCCTGATGGGAAGTGTGAAAACTTTTCGTCAGGGTATTTTTATTTTTCCAGAAAAGAAATTTCCGTAATTCGACAAAAATAGTTGAAATGTTTCCCTGGTTGTGATAGAATCTGAAAGATTAAAGTATGAGATGCATATTTCATACAAACTCAAAACCGAACGAAAAAGAAAGGAAAACGGTGGAATGATGAAAGCTTTTCTAATCTTAGAAGACGGGCATGTCTTTACCGGAACCAGCATTGGTTCACAAAAAGAAGTGATCAGTGAAATCGTATTTAATACATCCATGACTGGATATCTCGAAGTGCTGACCGACCCATCCTATGCGGGACAGGCAGTATGTATGACGTATCCTCTTATTGGAAACTATGGAATTTGTTATGATGATCAGGAGTCCTTAAGACCCTGGCCGGATGGCTATATTGTAAGAGAATTATCCCGTCTCCCCAGCAACTTCCGTTGCCAGGACACCATTCAGAATTTCCTGAAAAAGTTCGATATTCCCGGAATCGCCGGAATCGATACTCGTGCTCTCACCAAAATTCTTCGTGAAAAAGGTACCATGAACGGTATGATCACGACCAACGAAAACTATCATCTCGATGAAATTATTCCAAAATTAAAAGCGTATAATACCGGAAAAGTTGTAGAAAAGGTAACCTGCTCTGAAAAATCAGTTTTAAAAGGAGAAGGCTTTAAAGTTGCACTTCTGGATCTTGGCGCAAAGAACAACATCGCACGTTCCTTAAATGAGCGCGGATGCGAAGTGACCATTTATCCGGCGCTTACTACAGCAGAAGAGATCCTCGCCGCAAATCCGGACGGAATCATGCTGTCCAACGGCCCTGGAGATCCGAAAGAGTGCGTATCCATTATCAAAGAGATTAAAAAACTGTACGATTCCAATGTACCGATCTTTGCAATCTGTCTTGGACATCAGCTGATGGCACTGGCTACCGGCGCAGATACCCACAAGATGAAATACGGCCACCGCGGCGGAAACCACCCGGTCAAGGACCTTGCAACCGGAAGAGTTTACATTTCTTCCCAGAACCACGGCTATGTCGTAGATACCGATACCCTGGATCCGAATATGGCAGTTCCGGCCTTTGTGAACGTCAACGACGGCACCAACGAGGGACTCAAATACGTCGGCAAAAACATCTTTACCGTACAGTTCCATCCGGAGGCATGCCCTGGCCCGCAGGATTCCGGATACCTGTTTGATCGATTCCTTGAGATGATGGGAGGTAACAAATAATGCCAAAGAATCCGAATATTAAAAAAGTTCTGGTTATCGGTTCCGGTCCGATCGTCATCGGACAGGCAGCAGAGTTCGACTACGCAGGAACACAGGCGTGCCGTTCCCTGAAAGAAGAGGGAATGGAAGTTGTTCTTCTGAATTCCAACCCGGCAACCATCATGACCGATAAAGACATCGCAGACCGCGTTTACATTGAGCCGCTGACCGTAGAAGTGGTAGAGCAGCTCATCCAGAAGGAAAAACCGGACAGCGTTCTTCCGACTCTGGGAGGCCAGGCAGGACTGAACCTTGCGATGGAACTCGAAGAAAAAGGCTTCTTAAAAGAAAACAACGTACGCCTGATCGGTACCACAGCACAGACCATCAAAAAAGCAGAGGACCGTCAGGAATTCAAAGATACCATGGAAAAAATCGGCGAGCCGGTAGCGGCATCCCTGGTTGTCCATGATGTACAGGCTGGTATCGATTTCACCAACAAGATCGGTTATCCGGTTGTACTGCGTCCGGCTTACACCCTCGGCGGAAGCGGCGGCGGTATCGCTTACAACGAAGAAGAGCTGATCGAGATCCTCTCGAACGGACTCCGTCTTTCCCGTGTCGGCGAAGTACTCGTTGAAAGATGTATCGCCGGATGGAAAGAGATCGAGTACGAGGTAATGCGGGACAGCGTAGGAAACTGCATCACCGTCTGCAACATGGAGAACATCGACCCGGTCGGCGTTCACACCGGAGACAGTATTGTCGTAGCACCGTCCCAGACCCTGGGAGATAAAGAGTATCAGATGCTGCGTACTTCCGCACTCAACATCATCACCGAGCTCGGCATCACCGGCGGATGCAACGTACAGTATGCGTTGAATCCGGACAGCTTCGAGTACTGTGTTATCGAGGTAAATCCGCGTGTCAGCCGTTCTTCCGCACTGGCTTCCAAAGCGACCGGTTATCCGATTGCAAAGGTTGCTGCAAAGATCGCACTTGGCTACACTCTGGATGAGATCCCGAACGCCATTACCGGAAAAACCTACGCAAGCTTCGAGCCGATGCTGGATTACTGTGTTGTAAAAATCCCGCGTCTGCCGTTCGATAAGTTTATCAGTGCAAAACGTACCCTGACCACACAGATGAAGGCGACCGGTGAGGTTATGAGTATCTGCAACAACTTCGAGGGCGCGCTGATGAAAGCCATCCGTTCCCTGGAACAGCACGTAGATTCCCTGATGTCCTATGACTTCAGCCACTTGTCCAAAGACGAGCTGATCGAAGAGCTTCACATCGTAGACGATATGAGAATCTGGAGAATCGCAGAGGCGATTCGTCAGGGCATCTCCTACGACGAGATCCACGAGATCACCAAAATCGATGTATGGTTCATCGATAAGCTGGCTATCCTCGTTGAGATGGAGCAGGCATTACAGGCCAAAGAGCTGGATGAGGATCTGCTGCGCGAAGCAAAACGCCTTGAGTTCCCGGATTACCTGGTGGCAAAACTGGCAGGAAAGACCGAAGAAGAAGTAAAAGCGTTAAGAAAACAGTATGATATCACCGCAGCTTACAAGATGGTAGATACCTGTGCCGCTGAGTTCGCAGCAACCACACCGTATTACTATTCCGTATACGGCGGCGAAAACGAAGCTGTCGAGACAAACGACAGAAAGAAAGTCCTCGTCCTTGGTTCCGGCCCGATCCGTATCGGACAGGGTATCGAGTTTGACTTCTGCTCCGTACATTGTACCTGGGCATTCAAGAAAGAGGGCTATGAGACCATCATCATCAACAACAACCCGGAGACCGTCAGCACCGACTTCGATATCGCAGATAAACTGTATTTCGAGCCGCTGACACCGGAAGATGTAGAAAATATCGTCAACATCGAGCATCCGGACGGAGCCGTTGTACAGTTCGGCGGCCAGACCGCGATCAAGCTGACCGAAGCACTCCTGAAAATGGGTGTGCCGATCCTTGGAACATCTGCAGAGAACGTAGATGCCGCAGAGGACCGTGAGCTGTTCGATGAGATCCTGGAGCAGTGTGAAATCCCGCGTCCGAAGGGACACACCGTATTCACCGCAGAAGAGGCGAAAAAACGCAGCCAACGAGCTCGGCTATCCGGTACTCGTCCGCCCGTCCTACGTCCTTGGAGGACAGGGTATGCAGATCGCCATCAGCGATGAGGACGTCGATGAATTTATCGGCATCATCAACCGGATCGCACAGGAGCATCCGATCCTGGTTGATAAATATCTGCAGGGCAAGGAGATCGAGGTTGATGCAGTCTGCGACGGCACCGATATTCTGATTCCTGGTATCATGGAGCACATCGAGCGCGCCGGCGTTCACTCCGGAGACAGTATCTCCGTTTATCCGGCACAGAGCATCAGCCAGCATGCAAAAGACACTATCGTAGAGTATACGAAACGTCTGGCAAGATCCCTGCATGTCATCGGTATGATCAACATCCAGTTCATCGTATGCGGTGAGGATGTTTACGTCATCGAGGTCAACCCGCGTTCTTCTCGTACCGTGCCATACATCAGCAAGGTAACCGGAATCCCGATCGTGCCGCTGGCAACGAAAGTCATCCTCGGCCACACGATCCGCGAGCTTGGCTACGAGCCGGGACTGCAGAGAGAGGCAGATTACATTGCCATCAAGATGCCGGTATTCTCCTTCGAGAAGATCCGCGGCGCAGATATCGCCCTTGGACCGGAGATGAAATCCACCGGTGAGTGCCTTGGTATTGCAAAGACCTTCAACGAGGCTCTTTACAAAGCATTCCTCGGCGCCGGAATCAACCTGCCGAAATATAAAAACATGATCATCACCGTAAAGGATGAGGATAAAGAGGATATCGTTCCGATCGCACAGAGATTCCAGGCTCTCGGCTACAAGATCTATGCGACGAGAAATACCGCGAAAGCCCTGAACGAGAACGGCGTCAATGCGATCCGCACCAACAAGATCGAGCAGCCGTCCCCGAACCTGATGGACCTGATCCTCGGCCACAAGATCGATCTCGTCATCGATACTCCGTCCCAGGGTGTTGAGCACTCCAAAGACGGATTCGTCATCCGCCGGAACGCGATCGAGACAGGTGTCAACGTACTGACCTCTCTGGATACCGCAACCGCACTCGTAACCAGTCTGGAAAATACAGATGTGAAGAAGCTGACCCTGATCGATATCGCAACGATCGACAAGAGATAAGCATGATAGAAGCATAAAGCAAAGAAAAGCTCTCTGCTGCAGAAACAAAGCGGCAGAGAGCTTTTTTGGCCGAATGTGGGTTTGAATGGATTTTACAAAAAAAGAAAACGTGACGCGCTTGTGTTTTTAGCATAAGTATGATAGATTTTTAATAGAATGCCAGAAAAGGGCATCCAATTCAAAAAGAGAAAGGTACATATCGTATGAACATCATTGAGTGGTTAAAGGTTATCCTGCTGGGTATCGTAGAGGGCATTACCGAGTGGCTTCCAATCAGCAGCACCGGCCACATGATTCTGGTAGATGAGTTTATTAAGCTGAATGTGACAGCTGATTTCAAGAATGTTTTTGAAGTTGTCATCCAGCTCGGTGCAATCCTTGCGGTTGTCGTCATCTATTTCTGGGATCTCTGGCCGTTTCATGGTAAAAGTAAAGCCAGAAGCCGGAGCTATTTTGCCAATCCAAGCGACAACAAGGTATTTGGCGCTGTTCAGAACTTTGTAGACAATTACTGTTATCTGGACAAAATCATCATGTGGTTTAAGATTGTTGTATCATGCCTGCCGGCAGCTGTCATTGGTCTGGCATTCAACGACTGGATCGAGGCACATCTGATGAATTACGTGGTTGTAGCCCTGATGCTGATTATCTATGGTGTGTTATTCATCGTTATTGAAAATTACAACAAGACGAGAACTCCGTCTGCAACGAAAATCAAAGAAATTACCTGGAAAAATGCACTGTATATCGGTGTTTTCCAGCTCCTTTCCATCGTACCGGGAACTTCCCGTTCGGGGGCAACCATCATCGGCGGTATCCTGCTGGGATGCTCGAGAGAGCTCGCATCGGAGTACACGTTTTTCCTTGCCGTTCCGGTTATGTTCGGCGCGAGCCTTTTAAAACTGGTAAAACACGGCTTTGCCTTTACCGGTGTTGAGGTGGCGATCATGATCGTCGGCATGCTGGTGGCATTTGCGGTATCGATTTTTGCCATCAAATTCCTGATGCAGTACATCAAGAAGCACGATTTCAAAGCCTTCGGCTGGTACCGTATCGTACTCGGTGTGATTGTGCTGCTGTATTTCGTAATCAAAACCGTAATTTTGAAAGCATAAAATCGAACAATTCCGAAAATTTACCGGGAAAAATAGAAGAAGAAGTATCGTAAAATGAAAAAAATTGTGCGATACTTCTTTTTTTACGCGAAAATTACAAAAAACCCTGTAAAAAGTAACCAAAAGCTGATATAATAGGACACAAGAGGGACGCAGAACCAGAAATTAAAAAAAATACCGAAAATTTGCCATATTTTTATTGACTAAAGATATTCTTATGGTAAAATAAATGTGTGCGCCCCGAGGATATCTTCATTTTCGGTGCAATCAGTATAGGGTGAACGTATCATCCAGGGCAATCTGGAAATACTTTACTATAACCTATCAAAATTACAAGTAGGAGGAAAAGTAACAATGGCAAAATGGGTTTACATGTTCACTGAAGGTAATGCAGACATGCGTAACCTTCTCGGTGGAAAAGGCGCAAACCTGGCTGAGATGACAAACCTGGGACTTCCTGTACCACAGGGATTCACGGTAACAACCGAGGCTTGTACACAGTACTATGAGGATGGCAGACAGATCAACGACGAGATCATGGGTCAGATCATGGAAGCAATCGATAAAATGGAAGGAATCACAGGAAAGAAATTCGGAGACGCTAAGAATCCGCTGCTCGTTTCTGTACGTTCCGGAGCAAGAGCTTCCATGCCAGGTATGATGGATACCATCCTGAACCTTGGTCTGAACGAAGAGGTTGTTGAAACTCTGTCACAGGCTTCCGGCAACCCACGTTGGGCTTGGGACTGCTACAGAAGATTCATTCAGATGTTCTCTGACGTAGTTATGGAAGTTGGTAAAAAATACTTCGAAGAGCTGATCGACAAGATGAAAGAGGAGTAAAGGCGTAAAACAGGACGTAGATCTTAACGCAGATGACCTCAAAAAACTGGCTGAGCAGTTCAAAGCTGAGTACAAAGCTAAAATCGGTGAGGATTTCCCGACCGATCCTAAGGTACAGCTGATGGAGGCTGTAAAAGCCGTATTCCGTTCCTGGGACAACCCGAGAGCAAACGTTTATCGTCGTGACAACGACATCCCGTATTCCTGGGGTACCGCTGTTAACGTACAGATGATGGCATTCGGAAACATGGGAGATGACTGTGGTACAGGTGTTGCCTTCACCCGTGATCCTGCTACAGGAGAGAACGGACTGTTCGGTGAGTTCCTTACCAACGCACAGGGCGAGGACGTAGTTGCCGGTGTTCGTACACCTATGCACATTTCTGAGATGGAAGAGAAATTCCCGGAAGCTTTCAAACAGTTCAAAGAAGTTTGCAAAACTCTGGAAACACACTACAGAGATATGCAGGACATGGAGTTCACTGTAGAGCACGGTAAACTGTACATGCTGCAGACACGTAACGGTAAGAGAACAGCAAAAGCTGCTCTGAAAATCGCCTGCGACCTTGTAGATGAGGGAATGAGAACAGAGGAAGAGGCAGTTGCAATGATCGATCCTCGTAACCTTGACTCTCTGCTTCATCCGCAGTTCGATGCAAAAGCACTGAAAGAGGCTACTCCAATGGCAAAAGCACTGGGAGCATCTCCGGGAGCTGCTTGCGGTAAAATCGTCTTCACAGCTGATGACGCTGTTGCATGGGCTGAAAGAGGAGAAAAAGTTGTTCTGGTTCGTCTTGAGACATCCCCAGAAGATATCACAGGTATGAAATCTGCACAGGGTATCCTGACTGTTCGTGGTGGTATGACTTCCCACGCAGCCGTAGTTGCCCGTGGTATGGGAACCTGCTGTGTATCCGGCTGCGGTGATATCGTAATGGACGAGGCAAACAAGAAATTCACACTGGCTGGCAAAGAGTTCCACGAGGGAGACTGCATCTCTCTGGATGGTTCTACAGGATGCATCTATGACGGACTGATCCCGACCGTAGACGCTACCATCGCTGGCGAGTTCGGAAGAATCATGGGCTGGGCAGATAAATACAGAACCATGAAAGTTCGTACAAACGCTGATACTCCGGCAGACGCTAAAAAAGCTCGTGAGCTTGGCGCAGAAGGTATTGGTCTTTGCCGTACAGAGCATATGTTCTTCGAAGGCAACAGAATCGATGCATTCCGTGAGATGATCTGTGCTGAGACCGTAGAAGAGAGAGAAGCAGCACTTGCTAAGATCCTTCCGGAGCAGCAGGGAGACTTCGAGAAGCTGTATGAAGCTCTGGAAGGCAACCCGGTTACCATCCGTTTCCTGGATCCGCCGCTTCATGAGTTCGTTCCGACTGAGGAAGAGGACATCAAGAAACTGGCTGACGCACAGGGCAAATCTGTTGAGCAGATCAAAGCAATCATCGCTGGTCTGCATGAGTTCAACCCGATGATGGGTCATCGTGGATGCCGTCTTGCTGTAACTTATCCGGAAATCG
>ENA-OQNJ01000010-OQNJ01000010.1-human-gut-metagenome-genome-assembly--contig:-NODE-10-length-43705-cov-2.934118_pt1 | contig 43705 bp, 45 predicted proteins | sample MGYA00242630_ERZ504882 | MGnify/ENA primary metagenome ERZ504882 (study PRJEB26092, sample SAMD00036408) | human gut metagenome | host: Homo sapiens | study: EMG produced TPA metagenomics assembly of... | reverse complement strand
CCATGGAAGCAATGAATTATGTAAAGCCCGAACTCATCTCGGTTGCGTTCGTGCTGATTTTTTCGGTGTTGCTTTGCGGCAGGCACCGGATGCGGACAGCAGGATGGAAAAATCAGTAAGCAGCCCATCCGCCATGGTAAAAAAAACTGACAGAAGTGGTGCAAACCAGAAAATGAAAAAAAGAATACTCAAAGACCCGGTTTTGTGTTATACTGGAAGATAGTTTAAAATGAACAGAAAGAAAAGAGCTTCAAAAAAGACTCGAAGTGTCAAATGTAAAATACAAAAGAGAAAAAATAAAGGTAATTTTTGCATACAGATTCATCGGGGGAATTGCGGCTGACAGGAGAGAACAACAGCAGATGAGAAAAAAGGCAGTAAAAAATGCAGGAATGATACGAATTTATCTGAATATGGCATGGAAACTTTTGCAGAAAAACCTGCTTAGCATCGTGATATTTGAGACGGTCTACCGCCTGTTTTCCAGCCAGCTGGTTTCAAGACTCGCCAATGCGGCGATCAACTTTTCCTTAAAACAGCTGGGAACGAGTTATATGACATCGGAAAACTTCAACAAGATCATGTTGCATCCGCTGACCCTTCTGTTGATTTTTGGAATTCTGCTTGTTTTCTTTTTCTGTATGCTGTTTGAAATCTATGCTGTCATGGCGGCTCTGGAGGCCTCCTGGAAACGAAAACGGATTTCCGTTCCTGTCATGATGCTTGCCGGCGGAAGAGGAGCCGCACAGTTTGTGCGTGCCCGCCCGTGGACCTGGGTTTTTCTACATGGCAGCGAGCTTCCCGTACCTTTGGCTGCACAGCAGCTACAGCGCCATCCGCAGTATGAAACTGCTTCAGGTTTCCCTGACGAAGATTTTCAATGCCTTCCCGGCATACTGGATCCCGGTGGTGCTGACGATTCTGCTTGTCGCGTTCTCGTTTCGTGTTTTCCTACACCATACCCGTTCCGGTGCATGATGACGGAAAAAGAGTAAAAATACCCATCTGCGGGTGCGCCAGACACTGGTAAAAACGCGTGCTGCGTGAGCTTGGCATCAACGTCTCTTTCCAGGTGATGATTTTTCTGATTACGTGGGTTCTGTATCTGATTTTCGGAACGGCTGTCGTTGCCTATGCAAAGCTGGTGAAAACGCCGTCTACCGTTGTCAGTACCGTCATCGTCTACGGTGACTGGGTCAAATCGACGATGAGCCTGATCGGCGGAGCGTTCGGCCTTGTCGGAAGCATTACGTATCTGTATCTGATTTTTATCCGTTCCTCCCGAAAGGGCTACCAGAAGAGCCGGACAACGAAAAAGCCGAGCTCGAAGCTGGTACGCACCTTCTGTGGTCCGGTAACGGCGGTGGTTCTCACGATCGCCATGCTGGCGGGAGAAACGGTTTATCTTGTATATGCCATGCGCGCAACACGTGCAGAGGCAACGGCTTCCTCCCAGTATATTTCGGTGTCAGCGCACCGGGGCGGAGCCAGAAAAGCACCGGAAAATACGATGAGCGCGATCAAATATGCAGTGGACAGCATGTCGGATTACGCGGAGATCGATGTACAGGAGACGAGTGATGGTGAGATTGTCCTTATGCACGACACAAATCTGAAGCGGACAACCGGTCTGAATGCCAGCATCTGGACCCTGACCTACGATGAAATCAGCCAGCTCGATGCCGGTGTACGATTCAACAAAAAATTCCGCGGCGAGCAGATTCCGAAGCTGGAAGAAGTCATCGCGTACGCGAAAGGAAAAATCAACCTGAATATCGAAGTAAAATACAACGGCCACAACCAGAATATTGTCAAAAAAGTGGTGAAAATCATCGAGGATAATGACTTTGTGGATCAGTGTGTGCTGACTTCCATGAACTACAATTTCCTCAGGCAGGCAAAGAAAATCAATCCGGATATCAAGACCGGGTATACGATGAAAATGTCGTACGGAGGCCTGGAGGATATGGACGCGGCGGACTTCTTTTCTGTAAAATATACGTACATCACAGAAAGCTTTGTAGAGCATGCGCACAGTCTTGGTAAAGAAGTCTGTGCCTGGACGCTGAATTATCAGGGAGATATGCAGCGGATGGTCAACTGCGGCGTGGACAACATTATCACGGACGATCCGGAGCTGGTGCGTAAGGTTATCCTCGGAACGACCAACCGAAATCCGGGCTTTGTCAGCCTGCTTGGCTATGCACTGAAATAAATGGAGTAAAACAATGGAGGTGGAAACTTCATGGCAGAGAAAGTAAACATGCCATCCCAGAAGAAAGAAAAGAAGAAAAAGAGGAAGAAAAAACTTCCTTCGGATTTTTATGATTATAACCTGCTGGCCTGCACTATTTTGCTGGTCAGCTTCGGACTGATTATGCTGTACAGCGCGAGCGCCTACGAGGCGGCCAGTACATTCAAAGGAAATGATATGTATTATTTCACGCATCAGGCGGGACTTTCTGCTATTGTTCTGATGGGGATTGTGATATTGTCGAAGTTTGTAGATTATCATAGTGTATGGTTCCAGCGGATTGCAGCACTGGTATACTGGGGAAGTCTCCTTCTGATGGCGGCGGTAAGGTTTACGCCGCTTGGTTATGAAGCCTACGGGGCGAGAAGATGGCTCCGGATCGGCGGTGTCAGTCTTCAGCCTGCGGAGATTGGAAAGCTGGGGCTGATTCTGTATTTGCCATACATTATCCTGAAGATGGGAAAAAATATGCGTACCATCCGCGCAAAAGCGATTGTCCTCGGACTTGGCGTGCTGCAGGCGCTGGCTGCGTGGATTCTGACGGACAACCTGAGTACCGCCATTATTCTGGGACTCATCGCCTGCGTCATTTTGTTTCTGGCGGACCCGGAGGTAAAATTTTATGCGCGTGTGATTCCGGGCGCGGCGGTAATTGGCGTTTTTGCGATTATCATTTTAAAAAATAATCTGCAGATCTTTGAAAGAATAGGCGGTGACTTCCGGTCGAACCGTATCTATGAATGGCTTTCCGGAGGCAGCTATCAGATTCTGCAGGGACTTTATGCGATTGGCTCCGGTGGATTTCTCGGAAAAGGACTTGGCAACAGTACGCAGAAGATTACAACAATTCCGGAAGCACAGAACGATATGATCTTCTCGATCATCTGCGAGGAGCTTGGAATATTTGGCGCGCTTCTTGTATTGTTGCTGTTTGGCTACTTGCTGTACCGTCTGTTTGTGGTTGCACAGAATGCGCCGGACGCGTATGGAATGCTGATGGTGAGCGGCGTTTTTGCACATATTTCCATTCAGGTTATTCTGAACCTGTGTGTCGTTCTGAAACTGATGCCGGCAACGGGAATTACCCTTCCATTTATCAGTTACGGAGGAACATCGGTGCTCTTTATCCTGACGGAAATCGGCATTGCCCTGTGCGTCTCCCGCTTTATTGTGTTCCAGGATGGAAAGAGCGGAGAAGGAGAGGCACAGGCGGAAGAACAGTAAAAGTAGAAAAATCTATTGACAAATGCCGGAATAACAGATACACTTTTTTCGAAAGAAATACTGGCTGCCGGGTAGAGGCAGAAAGGAGCAGAACAATGTTAGAAAAGATAAAAGAAATTTTAGTAGAACAGCTCAACTGTGATGCAGACAGCATCAACGAAGATACTTCTTTTAAAGATGACCTGGGTGCAGATTCCCTGGATCTCTACGAGATGGTTATGGCATTAGAAGACGAGTACGGAATTGAAATCGACACCGACGAACTGACAGACCTTTCTACCGTCGGCGACTTTATGGAATATTTGAAACAGCACGGCGTAGAGGTCTGAAAAAGAGCATTGCCGCTGGCAAAAGTGGAAGGATGGTGCAGCTCGGAAGAAACGCCGGGCTGTTTTCCATTCTAAATAAATGGTGGAAGGGAACAGACAAAAGGATTGTTCCAGAAAAACCAGAAATCAGGAGAAAAGAAAAATGAGCAATGTAAAAACAAGATTTGCACCGAGCCCGACAGGCCGGATGCATGTAGGAAATCTGCGTACTGCCCTGTATGCGTATCTGATCGCAAAACACGATGACGGAACCTTTATGCTCCGTATCGAGGATACCGACCAGGAGCGTTTCCAGGAAGGCGCACTTGATATCATCTACCGTACCTTAAAAGAGACCGGCCTGGTACACGACGAGGGACCGGACAAAGACGGCGGCTGCGGCCCGTACGTACAGAGCGAGCGTAATGCAGCAGGTCTGTACTTGAAATACGCAAAACAGCTGGTAGAGCAGGGTGACGCTTATTACTGCTTCTGTGACGCAGAGCGCCTGAGCCAGTGCAAGCGTAACGTAGGCGGAAAAGAAATCTCGATCTACGACAAACACTGCCTTGGTCTTTCCAAAGAGGAAGTAGAGGCCAATCTGGCAGCCGGCAAACCGTACGTCATCCGTTTCAATATGCCGACCGAAGGAACCACAACCTTCCACGATGAGATCTACGGAGACATCACCGTAAACAACGAGGAGCTGGAAGACCTGATCCTGATCAAATCCGACGGATATCCGACTTACAACTTCGCAAACGTCATCGACGACCATCTGATGGGTGTAACCCACGTTGTCCGTGGTAATGAGTATCTGTCCTCATCCCCGAAATACAACCGTATTTACGAGGCATTCGGCTGGGAAATTCCGGTTTACGTACACTGTCCGCTGATCACCAACGAGGAGCATCAGAAGCTGTCCAAACGCTGCGGCCATTCTTCTTATGAAGACCTGATCGATCAGGGCTTTTTAAAAGATGCCATTGTCAACTTCGTAGCCCTTCTTGGATGGAGCCCGGAAGGAAACCGCGAGATCTATTCTCTCGAGGAACTGGTAAAAATCTTCGATTACCACCACATCAGCAAATCTCCGGCCGTTTTCGATATGACAAAACTCCGCTGGATGAACGGCGAGTACATGAAGGCAATGGACGACGAGAAGTTCTATGAGATGGCGCTTCCGTATATCCAGAAGACAATCCACCGTCCGCTCGATTTTAAGAAAATTGCAGCCATGGTAAAAACAAGAATCGAAGTATTCCCGGATATTGCAGACCTCATCGACTTCTTCGAGGAAGTTCCGGAGTACGACGCTTCGATGTACACTCACAAAAAGATGAAGACAAACGAGGAGACCTCCCTTGCACTTCTTCAGGAAGTAAAACCGCTGCTGGCAGCGCAGGAAGATTTCAGCAATGATGCTCTCTTTGAGATGCTCAGCGCATTCGGAAAAGAAAAAGGATACAAGACCGGTTATATTATGTGGCCGATCCGTACCGCGCTTTCCGGAAAACAGATGACACCGGCCGGCGCAACGGAAATCCTTGAGGTTCTGGGAAAAGAGGAGTCTCTTGCCCGCATCGACAAAGCGATTGAGAAATTATCCAAATGATATATAATGATTCACTAAAAAAAAAGCGGTGATGCATACCACCGGCCCCATGATGGTCCTTGCCGGACCGGGGTCGGGGAAAACCGCAGTGATTACGGGGCGGACCTGCCAGCTTGTAACGAGCGGCATTTCCGCCTCTCGTATTCTTGTCGTAACATTTACGCGTGCGGCGGCAAAAGAGATGAAGGAGCGGTATTTAAAGGCGATGGGAAAGACGAGTACCCAGGTCACCTTTGGAACGTTCCACGGGGTATTCTACGCGATTCTGCGCCATACGTACCGCATGTCCGGCAACAATATTTTAAGCGAGGAAGAGAAAAAGCGGCTGATGCGCGAGCTGGTCAACCACTATGCCAGAGACCTGGAGGAAGAGGATCTCGAGGAAAATCTGGCGCGCGAAATCAGCACTGTGAAGAACAATCAGATCCCGCTGGAACATTACTATTCCGCCTGCATGCCGCAGGAAAAGTTCCGCGAAATCTATGAGGCGTATGAGAAATGGCGGAAGGAAGAACAAAAAACTCGATTTCGACGATCTGATGGTGCAGTGCAAACGTCTCTTTCTGGAGCGGCCGGAGGTCCTCCGCGCCTGGCAGCAGAAATTTCAGTATATCCTGATTGACGAGTTTCAAGACATCAGCCCCGCGCAGTATGAGATTGTGCGGATGCTGGCGCTGCCGGAAAATAACCTCTTTATTGTCGGGGATGACGATCAGTCGATTTATCAGTTCCGCGGGGCCAAGCCGGAGATCATGCTGAATTTTCCGAAAGATTACCCAGGCGCGGCGCAGGTAGTGCTCGATAAAAACTTACCGTAGTACGGAATTTATCGTGAAGCGGTCCCAATGCCTGATCCACCACAACAAAAAGCGGTATGAAAAGGCGATTTCCACCGACAACGAGAAAGGCGCTCCGGTTGCAATCCGGGGATATAAGAACCCGCGCGAGGAGATGCGTGCCGTTGCCGAGGAGCTGCGGGAGGCGGAGAAAAACGGCTGTCCGTATGAAGAGATGGCGCTTTTGTTCCGCACGAATCTTGGCTGCCGGACAGCAGTAGAGGAACTGATGGAAGCACAGATCCCGTTCCAGATGCGGGATGCCCTGCCGGATCTCTATGACCACTGGATTGCGAAAGATCTGCTGACGTATCTGAATCTTGCGATGGGAAGCCGGAAGCGCGGCGAGTTTTTAAAGATTGCCAACCGCCCGAACCGTTATCTGTCGCGGGATGCCTTTGAGGAGGCGACTGTTTCGTTCGATGCACTTCTGGAATATTACGAAGAAAAAGACTGGATGTGCCAGCGGATCCGCAAACTGGAGCAGGATATCACGACACTGACGCATTTATCGCCGTTCGGCGCGGTCAATTACATCCGCTATGCGATCGGCTATGAACAGTATGTGAAGGAATATGCGGCATACCGCCATCTGAAAGAGGATGATCTGATTTCTGTTTTGGACGAGCTGCAGGAGGCGGCAAAGAGCCAGAAAAGCATCGAGGGCTGGTTTGCACATATTGAGGAATACCAGCAGAAGATGAAGGAAAAACAGAAGCAGCGCGCAGAGAGTGCGGAAGGAGTTACGGTTTCCACCCTGCACAGCGTCAAGGGACTCGAGTACGACAAGGTCTATCTTCTTGACGTCAACGAGGGCGTAATGCCGTATCAGAAAGCAGTCCTTGCGGAGGCGATCGAGGAGGAGCGGCGGATGTTCTACGTCGGAATGACGCGCGCCCGGAAAGAGCTGACGCTCTGTTATGTGGAGGAACGGTTTGAAAAGAAAGTCGAGCCGTCCCGGTTCCTGGACGAGGTGATCCAGTAAATTTGTACTGTTGTGAAAGATGTTGAAAATAAATTTACTAATTGATAAAATTTTAACAAATAATATATTGACAAAGTTTTAACAATGAAGTATAGTAATGCCTGTAAGCGGGAACAATAAGATGACCGCAAAGCGAGGAGGAAAAACATTATGAAAATTTTATTTTACGATACCCAGAACTACGACAGAGAATCTTTCGACCGAACCAAAGAGCAGTTTCCAGAAATTGAAGTGGAATATTTAAAAACCGGCCTTGCTGCAAGAACCGCTTCCCTGGCAAAGGGCTACGATGCCGTGTGCGCCTTCGTAAACTCTGATGTCGGAACAAAAACCGTAGAAGCACTGCATGAGGCAGGCGTCAAGCTGATCCTGATGCGCTGCGCAGGCTTCAACAACGTAGATTTAAAGACAGCTGCAAAATACGGCATTGATGTACGCCGTGTACCGGGTTACTCCCCGGAGGCTGTAGCTGAGCATGCGATGACACTGGCCATGACGGTCAACCGCCACATGCACAAAGCATATACGAAAGTAAGAGAAAACGACTTCAGCCTGGGCGGACTGATGGGATTTAACTTCTATCAGAAGACCGCCGGAATCGTCGGAACCGGAAAAATCGGTGCGGCTATGGCAAGAATCTGCCGCGGTTTCGGCATGAAAGTCATTGCTTACGATGTGTACCAGAATGAATCCTTAAAAGATTTTGTTACGTACGTAACTCTTGATGAATTGCTGGCACAGAGTGATCTGATCTCCCTGCACTGCCCGCTGATGGACAGCACATACCACATGATCAACCGCGAGAGCATCAAAAAGATGAAAGACGGCGTGATCCTGGTCAATACGTCCCGCGGAGGTCTGGTAAAGACAGACGACCTGATCGAGGGAATCCGTGCAAGAAAATTCTTCGGCGTCGGCCTTGACGTATACGAGGAGGAAACCCCGAACGTATTCGAGGACCGTTCCGATGAGATTCTGGAGCACTCCACCACAGCACGTCTCCTGTCCTTCCCGAACGTTATGATCACTTCACATCAGGGATTCTTCACCGAGGAAGCACTGCGTGCGATTGCAGAGACCACACTGCAGAATGCACTGGATTTCGAGGCAGGAAAAGAGACCCCGAACATTGTCCGTGCATAATGGAAATCCACTAGAAAACAGTTATCTTATAAGAGAACAAGAGACAACCCATTTTCGGCGGGTTGTCTCTTTTAAATTATGAGAAAATAGTGTATGATGGTAGATAGCAGAAAAAACGGCCAGAGAAAAACACTGGCCGGATACAAAAGGAGAGCAGGATTTTATGGACTGTAAAGAAGCAGAAAAATTAATACAGCCATACGTGCAGGGAAATATGCCGGAGAAAGAGATGGAACCGTTTATTTCCCATATCCGGAAATGCCATACATGCCACGAGGAACTGGAGACATAGTTTTTATTGTGAACCGTGCGATGGCATATTTCGAGGATGACGCGCCCGATTCCTACAATCTGACAGGACTTCTGGAACGCGATCTGGAGTAAAAAAGAGGAAGAAGCGAGACACCGCCGGTACAAAGATACGTTTTTCCGGGTGCTGATGCTGATTCTCGTTCTGTTTCTGGTGCTCCTGTCTCTGCACTATTTTGAAGTGATAGAATTACCCTGGCTGAAAGGATTATTATGAGTGATAAAATCGTATTACTGGACGGACACAGTATTCTGAACCGGGCTTTTTACGGCGTACCGGATCTGTCCAATGCAGAAGGACTGCACACGAACGCCGTATATGGATTCCTGAATATTCTGTTTAAAATTCTCGATGAGGAGCAGCCGCAGTATCTTGCCGTGGCGTTTGACCTCCATGCACCGACATTCCGCCACAAAATGTATGACCAGTACAAGGGAACGAGAAAGCCGATGCCGCAGGAATTGCGCGAACAGGTCCCGGTGATCCAGGAAGTGCTCGCAACAATGGACATTGAGATTGTCACAAAAGAGGGCTATGAGGCGGATGATATCTTAGGAACGCTCGGCCGCAAATGCGAGGCGGAAGGGATGGAAGTTACGATCGTATCCGGAGACCGCGACCTGCTTCAGCTTGCAACGGACCACATTCTGATCCGGATTCCAAAGACCGTAAAGCGTGTGACGACGATTGAAAATTACCACACGGCAGAGGTGCTGGAAAAATACAGTCTTCTCCCGAAACAGATCATCGATCTGAAAGCGCTGATGGGCGATACCGCAGACAATATCCCGGGTCTGCCGGGTGTCGGCGAGAAAACCGCGACGAAAATCCTGCTGCAGTACGAGACACTGGAAAATGCGCATGCACATTTCGAGGAGATCAAACCGAACAAGGCAAAAGAAGCGATGCGTGATCATTATGATCTGGCGGAATTAAGCAAAAAAACTTGCAACGATTGATACTGATGCGCCGGTGGAGCTCGACCGTGAAAAAGCGGCACTCTCGAAGTTTTTATACACCAAAAGCGTATGAGATGTTCAAACGTCTGGAGTTTAAGAACCTGCTGGGCCGCTTCGAAGAGACGAATGCAGAACCAGAGGATGCCGTCTTTCTACGCACCGTAACGGATTTTTCCGAGGCGGAAGAACTCTTTGAAACCATCGCGAAGGAGGAGAAGGCAGGAGCCGCTCTTCTGACAGAAGAAACCCCGAAGGACGGACCGATGGCAGATCGGAGCCGTTCACTTGTCGGTATGGCAGTTGCGTATGGAAGCGGAGAGCCGGATGTTGTTTACTTCCCAGCAGAAGGTTTCCTGACCGGAGATTATTTAAAAGAAAAATTGACTGAGCTGCAGAAGCAGATTCCGGTTTTCTGCGTCATGGACGGAAAAGAATTTCTGAAGGATATGCCGGACGCCGATGAAGCCCATCTGTTTGATGCCGGAATTGCCGCGTATTTATTAAATCCATTGAAATCACAGTATTCGTACGATGATATCGTAAAAGAGTACGTACACCGCTATGTGCCGGCAGTGGAAGAGATCTTCGGCGGAAGCAAGATTCCGGCCGCAGGAAAGATGACGCCGGAACAGCAGGAGTCGTATGCAGGTCATCAGGCGTATGCTGTATTTGCCGCACAGGAAAACATGGAAAAGCTGCTGAAGGAGCAGGGCATGTGGGATCTGTACCGGAATGTGGAGATTCCGCTGGTGTTTACGCTCCGTCAGATGGAAGCGGATGGAATCGCCGCAGAAAAAGAAGCACTTTCCGTTTACGGAGCTGAGCTGGCGGAGCGGATCGGAGAGCTGGAGGCACAGATCTACGAGGAGGCCGGCGAGGAGTTCAACATCAATTCCCCGAAGCAGCTCGGCGTGATTCTGTTTGAAAAGCTGCAGCTTCCGGGCGGCAAAAAGACCAAGACGGGTTATTCCACCGCCGCCGATGTGCTCGAAAAGCTCGCACCGGATCACAAACTCGTTGCCGATATTCTGGAGTACCGCCAGCTTGCCAAACTGAAATCGACGTACGCCGACGGTCTGCAGGCCGTGATCGGGAAAGATGGAAGAATCCATTCGACATTTAACCAGACCATCACCGCGACCGGCCGCATCAGCAGTACCGATCCGAATCTGCAGAACATTCCGGTGCGGATGGAGCTTGGCCGTCTGATCCGGAAAGCCTTCGTGCCAAAGCCTGGCTGTGTCTTTCTGGATGCCGACTATTCCCAGATTGAGCTCCGCGTGCTGGCCCATATGTCGGGCGATGAAAACCTGATCGAGGCGTACCGCGAGGCGGAGGATATCCACCGCATGACGGCATCGAAAGTGTTCCATGTGCCGCTTGAAGAGGTAACACCGCTGCAGAGAAGAAATGCGAAGGCGGTCAACTTCGGTATCGTATACGGCATCAGTTCGTTCGGTCTGGGCCAGGATCTCGGCATCAGCCGGAAAGAGGCAGAGGCCTATATCCAGCAGTATTTCGAGACGTATCCGGGTATCCATGAGTTTTTGAACCGCTGCGTAGAGGATGCCAAAGAGAAAGGCTATTCCGTGACGATGTTCGGACGCAGACGGCCGATGCCGGAGCTGAAATCGAGCAACTTTATGCAGCGGTCATTCGGCGAGCGCGTTGCGATGAATGCGCCGATCCAGGGAACGGCGGCGGATATTATTAAAATAGCGATGATCCGCGTGGCGAAACGGCTGAAAGAGGAGCAGTTAAAGACCAGACTTCTTCTTCAGGTACACGATGAGCTGCTGCTGGAAGTGCCGGAAGACGAGCTCGAAAAGGCAGAACAGATCCTGGAAGAGGAGATGACCGGGGCAGCACATCTGGCTGTCAAACTCGAGATCGATATGCACACAGGAAACAACTGGTACGAGGCGAAATAGTGCACTCATACCAGGAGCGAAAGGATACAAAAGAATGAAAGTTTTTGGAATTACAGGCGGCGTGGGCGCCGGAAAAAGCGAAGTGCTCACGTACCTTGGACAGAATTATGATGCAACGGTGATCCAGGCGGACGAGGCAGGTTACCTTGTGATGCTGCCGGGCGGCGAATGCTATGGAGAGATTGTGAAGCTGTTCGGCAGACAGATCACCACAGAGACCGGCGAACTTGACCGGAAACGGATTGCTGAGATCGTTTTTCAGGACGAAGAAAAGTTAAAAGCCCTGAATGCGATCGTTCATCCGGCGGTAAAACGGTATATCAAAAAGGCCATTGCAGCCGCGGAAAAAGCAGGGACGGAATACGTCTTTGTGGAGGCCGCACTCTTAATCGAAGAAAAATATGATGAAATTTGTGATGAACTGTGGTATATTTATGCGGATGAAGAAGTCCGGAAGGAGCGATTGATCGAAGGACGCGGCTATTCCGAGAAGAAAGTTCGCGAAATCATGGCAAATCAGCTTTCTGAGGATGAATTCAGCAGCCACTGCGATTTTGAAATCGACAACAGCGGCGATTTTGAGGAAACAAAAAAACAGTTAGACCATAGGATGAAAAAATATGAAACTTTGTAGTATTGCAAGTGGTTCGAGCGGAAACTGCATTTTCGCGGGAAGCGAGACCACAAGCCTTCTGATCGATGCGGGCATCAGCGGAAAGCGCGTGGAGGCGGGACTGGCTGTTCTCGACCGCAGCGCGAAGGAGCTGGACGGCATTCTCGTGACACATGAGCATTCCGATCATATCCAGGGCCTTGGCGTGCTGGCGCGCCGGTATGGTATTCCGATTTACGCAACGGATGGAACAATTCAGGCGATGCAGCAGACGAAGAGCCTTGGAAAGTTTCCGGAGGGGATTTTCCACACGATTCACGCGGATGACACGTTTACACTGGGAGACATCGCCGTACATCCGTTTACGATCTCCCACGATGCGGCAGAGCCGGTCGGCTACCGCATGGAATCCGGCGGGAAATCGATTGCGATTGCGACGGATCTTGGCGTTTACAGCGATTACACGGTTCAGAATCTGACCGGGCTGGATGCCGTTTTGCTAGAGGCAAATCATGACGAGAACATGCTTGCGGTCGGACCGTACCCGTATCCGTTAAAACAGCGGATCGCCGGGGCGAAAGGCCATTTATCGAACCTGGCGGCAGGCCATCTCCTCTGCGAGATTCTGCACGACAATCTGCAGGAAGTGCTGCTCGGCCATTTGAGTAAGGAAAATAATTATGAGGCACTGGCCTTTGAAACCGTGGCCTGCGAGGTCACAACGGGTGATAATCCGTATCACTCGGGTGATTTTCATCTCGCTGTCGCTAAAAGAAGCGAAGTATCACCGTTAATTGAGGTTTAAATATACATTTTTAGAGCTACATACCATGTTTTTCGCAAGGCCGCCATTACCGGTTTTTCCGGGGCTTTGACATAAAACCAGAAAAAGGAGAATGGAAACATGAAGAAGACAATTATCACTGTCGTAGGCAAGGACACCGTGGGCATTATCGCAAAGGTATGTAATTATCTGGCAGAGAACCAGGTAAACATCGAAGACATTTCTCAGACGATTGTGCAGGGATATTTCAACATGATGATGGTAACGGACGTCTCCAAGAGCGAGAAATCCAACGCAGAGCTTGCAAAAGATCTGGAGGAGCTTGGAAGTTCCATCGGCGTTGTCATCCGCTGCCAGCATGAAGATATTTTCAATATGATGCACCGTATCTAAAGCGAAGGAGAAAAACGACATGATAAATCTGTTTGAAGTAAAGGAAACGAACGAGATGATCGAAAAAGAGAATCTGGACGTTCGTACCATTACCCTTGGAATCAGTCTTATGGACTGTATCGACTCCAATCTTGACAAGCTGAACCGCAAAATCTACGACAAAATCACGACGACTGCCAGAAATCTGGTTTCCGTAGGTGAGGAGATCGAGGGCGAGTTCGGTATTCCGATTGTAAACAAGAGAATTTCCGTTACCCCGATTGCCTTAGTCGGCGCAGCAGCCTGCAGAACGCCGGAGGATTTCGTGACGATTGCACGGACTCTGGACCGTGCGGCAAAAGAAGTCGGCGTCAATTTCCTCGGCGGCTATTCCGCTCTGGTAAGCAAAGGTATGACGACAGCAGATGAGCTTCTGATCCGTTCTATCCCGCAGGCACTGGCTGTTACGGATTTTGTCTGCAGCTCCATCAACCTTGGCTCCACCAAAACCGGTATCAACATGGATGCTGTCAAACTGATGGGTGAGATCATCAAGAAGACGGCGGAGGCAAGCAAAGAGAACAACTGCCTTGGATGCGCAAAACTCGTTGTTTTCTGTAATGCACCGGACGACAACCCGTTCATGGCAGGCGCTTTCCACGGTGTAACCGAGGCGGATGCCATCATCAATGTCGGCGTTTCCGGCCCTGGTGTTGTCAAACATGCTCTGGAAAAAGTACGCGGCGAGAACTTTGAGGTACTCTGCGAGACGATCAAGAAGACCGCATTTAAGGTAACGCGTGTCGGCCAGCTCGTTGCACAGGAGGCTTCCAAGCGGCTGAACATTCCGTTTGGTATCATTGACCTTTCCCTGGCACCGACTCCGGCGATCGGAGATTCCGTTGCGGATATCCTTGAGGAGATCGGCCTCGAGCACGCAGGTGCACCGGGAACGACAGCGGCGCTGGCACTTCTGAACGATCAGGTGAAAAAGGGCGGTGTTATGGCATCTTCCTATGTCGGCGGCCTCTCCGGCGCATTTATCCCGGTTTCTGAGGACCAGGGTATGATCAACGCAGTCAACGACGGTGCGTTGACCATCGAGAAGCTGGAAGCTATGACTTGTGTCTGCTCTGTAGGCCTTGACATGATCGCCATCCCGGGAGACACGAAAGCATCGACCATCTCCGGAATCATCGCAGATGAGCTTGCCATCGGTATGGTCAACCAGAAAACAACGGCAGTCCGCCTGATCCCGGTCATCGGAAAAGGCGTGGGCGAGACCGTAGAATTCGGCGGCCTCCTCGGCTATGCACCGATCATGCCGGTCAACAACTTCTCCTGCGAGGCATTCGTCAACCGCACCGGAAGAATCCCGGCACCGATTCATTCGTTTAAAAACTAAAAAGACAGCTGAAAAGCCGGCAGTGATCCTGGATGGAAAGGATCACTGCCGGCTTTTTTACCATCTGCGCAAATAAAAATAGTAATTTTAAGAAATGTATAGTATGATATATTACATACTGATAATTTTACTTGCAACCCATAAAAAGTGTAAGAAAAAATGAATTATTACGGGGAACTTCAGCGGTAGCAGCCGTTGTTCTAGCAATACCTCTGCGAATGTGGATGTGAAGGCCGCCATAGAAAACACAAAGTATTATTTGAGCAAAAACGGCAAAATGCAGACTGGCTGGCAGAAGATCGGTGGAAAATGGTATTACATGGATAAGAACGGAGCGCTGCAGGAATCTAAATGGATCAGCGGAATTTATTATGTAAAAGTCGATGGGCAGTCCGTTCGTCTGATGAAAGACCGGAAAGCTTTCCTTCCTCCCGGTAAATCGCACGGATCGGGTTCATGATGAGGTACAAAACAGACTGTTTCCTCAGATCTTTCGGTATGACCTCCAGTGCCTCATGGAACTTGCGCCTGTAATGTACCCAGCACCCTGCGATCTTCAGATCTCCAAAATATGATGTTCCTCAACTTCGACTTTTCAGGCACAAAGCGGTAACATCTGGATATGGCATCTGGAAGCTGTTTTCATTCTTTTTGCCGATCTGTTTTTCTTTTTGGCTGCTCTTATTGGACAGCACGATCTGTTCCATCATCAGCTGCATCTTATCATTGCGGGTCTGTGTCTGTTTTGTCAGTGCCTCCATCTGATCCTGAAGACAGAGAAACAGAAGAAAATATATCTGCCGAAAGTCCATTTCCGTTTTTGATACACATCACTGGAACTTTGGGCACAGTTGCTGTTCTTTTTTTGCCTTTTAACGCTAAAAGGTAATGTTTTTCTTGTGTGCAGTAAAGTGTTAGAATATAATAAAACCAGTTTTTTTGCATAAGTTTAGGCGGAGAATCCTGCCGTAGCAGGATCCTTTCTTACGGTGTTATTTCACAGACGTAACCATAATAGTTTTACTGCAGGGGGGATAGAAAATGAAAACAAAAGAGATTCAGGAACTCTATCAAATAAAATTACATAGTATGGACACGATCCTGCATCAGATATCGCTTATGGATCAGGTGGAAAATGAGCAGGAGCTGTCAGAAATTATTCACTCTTTGTTGCAGGCGATTGGAAACTATACAGGGGCAGACCGGGTATATGTTTTTGACTGGGAAACCGATCAGAAGGACAGTCTGAGCAATACATTTGAATGGTGTGCCGATGGAGTGGCACCAGAGATAGATAACCTTCAGGCAATCCCGGTCAGTTCGATGCCGAACTGGGTGAAACGATTTGAAAACAAGGAAGTAATCGTGATTCATGATCTGGAAGCGACAAAAAATTCTGAACCGGAAGAATATGAATTGTTAAAAACACAGGAAATATGTTCCTTGATTGCGGTGCCGATTTATGCCAAGTCATCAGATGAATGGATTCATCGGGGTAGATAATCCTGATTTGAGGCAGAATGAGATTTCCATTACACTGCTGTCTGATGTTGGCGGACATCTTGGATGTGTGAGGGAAAATCTGAAAAGTACGGTACTGTTGAAAAAGGCTCTTGATGAGGCGACAAAGAGGTCAGAGATTATTGCCGCAATTGCTACGTTGTATGTAACAATCGTACAAGCCAATGTTAAAGAGCGGACATATGAGCTTTTGAAAGGCCATGACCTTGTGCAAAAAATCCTTGGACAAAAGGGGAAAATTGATGATGTTATGGAAAGGCTTCCAACAGCATTTGCCGCCCAGGAAGAGAGAGAAAAATACCGGGAGTTTCTTGACTTTGATACATTGACAGAGAGACTTCGTAATACGAATTTTGTTTCGATTGAATTTATGGGAGTAAACGGAGAATGGCGGCTGGCCAGATTTATTGTAAAGAGCAGAGATGCACATGGAAACGCTGTGGATGTGCTTTATGTCGTACGAGATATTACGGAAGAAAAATCACGGGAACTCATGTATCAGAAACAGCTTAAGGAAAGCATGGAAGATGCTCATCGCGCGAATCTTTCTAAAAACAGCCTTTCTACCGGCGTATGAGCCACGATATCCGTACACCGCTAAACGGAATCGTGGGGATGATCCATATCGCTGAAAAATATAACAATGATGTGGTCAAGTTAAGGGAATGCAGGAAGAAGGTACTTCAGTCCGCCGATTATCTGCAAAATCTGATCAACAATGTCCTGGATATCAGCAAACTGGAATCCGGTTCCCTTGTGTTGGAACATAAATCCTTTGATCTGGCAGAACTGTTAAGGAATAATCTGACGGTTGTTGCAATGAGTGCTTATGAGAATGGTGTAAGATTTGAAGGCGGCGTGGAAGCAAGCACAATCCGCCACAGATACTTGATTGGAAGTCCGGTACATCTGAGTAGGGTTTTAATGAATCTTTCTTCCAACGCGATTAAATACAATCATTTTCATGGAACAGTGAATGTTCATTGCGAAGAATTATCGGATGATGGGAATATAGCTGTTTTTCAGTTTGTATGTTCAGATACCGGTCTTGGTATGAGTGAAGAATTTCAAAAACATGCGTTTGATGCTTTTGCGCAGGAAGGCAAACAGTCAACTACAACATTCAGTGGCTCCGGTCTGGGACTTTCGATTGTCAAAGATATTGTTGAACGGATGGGTGGAACGATAGAACTGGAAAGCGAAGAAAATGTAGGAAGCACGTTTACGGTTACGGTTCCATTTGAAATAGATTATTTGGTTGAAAATAATGATTCACAGAAGGACAGCTACTCACAGGATATGGATCTGTCAGGAAAACGGGTGCTTCTTGTTGAAGATAATGTCATTAATATGGAGATAGCCCATGCAATCCTGGAGGAGGAGCATCTGAACATTACAGAAGCGAAAAACGGAAAAGAGGCATTTGAAATATTTCAGAATTCCAGGTTGGATGAGTATGATGTCATCATCATGGATGTGATGATGCCGGTCATGGATGGGCTGGAAGCAACAAAAGCAATTCGTATGCTGGAACGTGAAGATGCCAAAAAGATTCCAATCATTGCCATGACGGCAAATGCTTTTGAGGAAGATCGGAAAGCATGTCTGGAGGCCGGGATGAATGAACATATTGGAAAGCCGATTGATATTCCGCAATTAAAAAGAGTGATCACAAAACTGCTGACAAAAAGGGGTAGTAAACGCTAAAAACATAATCATTCATTGAAATTAAGAAGAACTATAGCAATTTTATTAGGACTTTTGATATTTAGCAGTCAACCCTGGCAGGGTGTAAAAACACAGATAACACGAAAGAAGAAACCGAAAAGCCTGTTATTACCCTCGGCAGCGACAGCTATCCACCATACAATTATCTGAATGAGGATGGTGTACCGACAGGAATTGATGTAGAACTGGCTACGGAAGCATTCAAAAGAATGGGATAACAGGTGAAGGTTGTCCAGATCAACTGGGAGAAGAAAAAAGAACTGGTGGAGAGCGGCGAGATTGATTGTATCATGGGCTGTTTTTTCTATGGAAGGACGTCTTGACGATTACCGCTGTCCAGTCCACAACCAAACCGGAAAGCATCTTTCTGAACCGGACGGATGAGAGGATCCCAAAGCTGGGAAATCTGATCATCCTGGGACACCGGGAGCTGATCTATACGTTTCTGGGAAAAGGATATGTAGATGCGGTTGCTGCACACGAGGAATCTATCGTTCAGTATAGGAAGGATTATGATGCAAGCTTCCGTATCCTGGAAGAGCCTCTGATGATCACCGGAATAGGCGTTGCTTTTGCAAAAGAGGATGACAGAGGAATCTGTGAGCAGATGGGCCAGACACAGGAAGAGATGCGTCTGGATGGCACATCCCTGAAAATCATTGAAAAATATCTGGATGATCCCCAGAAGTATCTGGAGGTGGAGAAAAACGGATCCAGCTGCTCGGCGGTCTGATAGGAATCTGTGTAGCTGTAGTCTCTCTGTTTTATTTCTTCCACGCAGAAAAAGCAGAAGCAGAGAAAAGAATGGTGGAGATTGTAAACTATGTGAAAGTGCAGTGTTCCACTACACCCATTATAATGAATCTTCGGAATCCAAAAGTCTCCTCCGTGCCATTGAAAGTGCCAGACAAATGAGTACAAATATTAAAATGGAAACAGAAAACGGCGGGCAGCTAAGAGAGGATTTCCTGAAAGAAAAAACGGTGCCGACGTGACAAAAACATGGGATGGTCAGGAAGCTGTTGAACTGTTCAGAAATAGTGAACCTGGTGAATTTGATGTCATTCTTATGGACATTATGATGCCGGTCATGAATGGTTATGAAGCTACAAAGATGATTAGGTCTCTGGACAGAGAGGATGCAAAGAAAATACCGATCATTGCAATGACAGCAAATGCGTTCACGGAGGACAGAATAAGGGCAAAAGAAGCAGGGATGAATGAACATGTTGCTAAGCCTGTTGATGTGGAATTACTGATGAAAGTAATTTATAGCGGGAGTGCTATGAAGCATTAATAGTACATGAGAAAACAAGGAGGAATTCAGTTGTTGGAGAAAGCGGTTCAGGCTGCAATATATGAAAAAGCTCTTAAAAATCATTATATAGAAATCCTGTACATTGATTTTGAAGATACTCATGCGTTATGCATCTGGCAATATAGATGATCTTAATCGGATAAAACAGCAGATGACGATGGAAGCAATCACACAGGGAACAGCAGAACACATCATGCATCATGTTATGATCAATTTTATACTGAATGGTGAGATGCGTTTCATGCAGTTTGACTTTACAAGAGAAAGTGCAGATACAAAAAATGTTTTCCTGTTTGTGGAGGACTATACAGTTCCACAGCAGCAGATGATGATGCTGCTGGAAAAAAGCTGGTTCTATAACAGAACCAGCTTTTTTGTGTATTCATGGACGAACTGTGTCCCTGTTTTGTGAGAACGGACAGTCTCGTAAAAAACGAGAGGCCTGTATATCGCTCTCAAAGGCGGCAAGTGCATCGCCGGTAAGAAGCCGCGGGGCGTCGGCTGCCTTGGCAATGAGCGGCAGAGAAGAACGTCTTCTAATCTCTTTTAACAATGCACCGGCACTTTTTCGGAAACCGAGAACACGGTTATAGCCGGCCGGGTACAATGTTTTCTGGTTCAGAAGCAGATGCATCAGGGCACGGCTGATGCGGGTGTAGGTCATCTCTTTTGTTTTGAGCTGCAGGGTCGAACTCCGAGAATGAGGAGCATGCGTGGCGCTGGCGGAGGATGCGATTGGCAAGATCCGGCGAAAGATCAAGATAAGAGGAAAGGGATTCCTTCGTTTCTGTGAGGAGCCGCGCGGCGAGGAGCAGGCTGAAATCATCGCTGGAAAGCAGGCCGTGTGCGGTGACGGCGTCCTGGAAAGCGGGATAGACTGCTTCCGGCATGCAGGAGGCGAGCGCGGACAGTTCCGGATCCTTATGCGGATTGGAAAAAAGAAGATTCCGCATTGCTGTAGCAGAAGGGAGTGCATGTGTGAAAAGCGCTCCTTCGTGGTAGCCGCTGCCCTCCCGGCGGATCGTTACCGGCCGAATGCGGCTTTGTGACAGCAGAAGTGCCTGGACATATTCAATGCCTAAAATATTGTTTAGGTTCTTTTAAAAAACGGTATCAAGTTCTTCTTTTAGAAAGCGAAGAGAAGGAAGCGCTGTCAGAAAAATAAGCGGAAAGTGCCTGTGCGCGCGCCGTCGGGAAGGAAAGTCCGTTCCGAAGCAGACCGGAGAGCAGCTCACGGTATTCCTCCGGCTCGTGGAGCAGAACATCAGCGAGTTCCAGAAACGGCGCCATGTCTCCATATTCACTGCCAAAGCAGAGAAAATCGACACAGCCAAGCGCAGTAAGGAGCGATACCGCCCCGCGTGCGAAATGCTGTGCACTGCCGAGCGCAAAGTGACACGGAAGCTGTAAGATAAGGTCCGCGCCGCCAAGAAGCGCCAGCTCCGCACGGTCATGTTGGTCAAGAATCGCAGGTGCGCCGCGCTGGACGAAATCGCCGCTCATAATCACGACAAGATAGTCCGCCCCGGTCAGTTCCCTGGCTTTTGCCAGCTGATAAGCATGGCCGTTATGAAAAGGATTATATTCTGCAATGACTGCGGTAATGGTCATAAAACGTACCTTCTTTCGAAAAAAATAGCACGATTCCAAACAGAGAGGAACCGCGGATCACATAGCCCTATCGTAACAAAAACAGAAAAGGAATGCAAGAATTCCTCCGTTTTGGATTTTTTGTCCAGTTGTTTTGAATTTTATACTTGCGAAAGGGCAAAAAGCGTACTACAATGAGAATATCGAGTAAATTTATCGAAAGGAGTCAAAAGATCATGGGATTTATTGACACAATTAAAGCAAGAGCAAAAGCAGACAAAAAAACCAATTGTACTGCCAGAGTCAGAAGACAGAAGAACATATGAGGCTGCTGCACAGATCCTGAAAGAGGACCTTGCAAATCTGATCATCATCGGAAGCGAAGAGGCAGTAAAGAAAGGCAGCGAGGGACTGGATGTCTCCAAAGCTACTATTGTAGATCCAGAGAAAAACGAGAAAACACAGGCTTATGTAGATAAGCTGGTAGAGCTTCGTGCAAAGAAAGGCATGACTCCGGAGAAAGCAAGAGAGACCATCCTGAATGACTATACATATTATGGCGTTATGATGGTTAAAATGGGAGATGCAGACGGACTTGTTTCCGGTGCCTGCCATTCTACCGCAAACACCTTACGTCCATGCCTGCAGATCTTAAAGACCAAACCAGGCACAAAACTCGTATCCGCATTCTTCCTGATGGTAGTTCCGGACTGCGAGTACGGCGATGACGGTGTATTCGTATTCGGTGACTGTGGTCTGAACCAGAACCCGAATCCGGAAGAGCTGGCTGCAATCGCAGAGTCTTCCGCAGAGTCCTACCGCATGCTGACCGGAAACGAGCCAAGAGTTGCTATGCTTTCCCACTCCTCCAAAGGAAGTGCAAAACATGCTGATGTAGACAAAGTTGTTGAGGCTACCAGAATTGCAAAAGAAGCAAACCCGGATCTCGCTCTCGACGGAGAACTGCAGCTTGATGCAGCAATCGTTCCGAGCGTAGGTGCATCCAAAGCTCCGGACAGCAAAGTAGCAGGAAAAGCAAACGTTCTGATCTTCCCGGATCTGGATGCCGGAAACATCGGATACAAACTGGTACAGAGACTGGCAAAAGCAGAAGCATACGGCCCAATGACGCAGGGTATCGCAGCTCCAGTCAACGATCTGTCCCGTGGATGCTCCGCAGAGGATATCGTTGGTGTTGTAGCAATCACTGCTGTACAGTGCCAGGCACAGTAAGCACGAAATAAAACCAATTACAAGCGGTTTTCTGGCCGGCTGCGGAGAACAGGCCGGCCAGAAGTTTTAATAAGACTTTTAAAATAGGAGAATTTAGAAATGAACGTATTAGTAGTAAACTGCGGAAGTTCCTCTCTGAAATTCCAGCTGATCAATTACGATAACCGTGACGTCCTGGCAAAAGGACTCTGTGAGAGAATCGGTATCGACGGACGCCTCGTTTATGAGCCAAAGAACGGCGAAAAAGAGGTAACAGAAGCAGCAATGCCGACACACGTAGAGGCAATCCAGATGGTTCTGGACGCTCTGGTAAACGAGAAGAGCGGCGTCATCAAGAGCCTGGAAGAAGTAGATGCCATCGGACACCGCGTTCTGCACGGCGGAATGAAGATCACAAACTCTGTTATCATCGATGACGAAGTAATCAAAGTTATCGAGGAGTGCGCTGACCTTGGTCCTCTGCACAATCCGGCAAACCTGATGGGAATCAATGCCTGCATGAAACTGATGCCGGGCGTTCCGAACGTAGCAGTATTTGATACCGCATTCCATCAGACCATGCCTCCGAAAGCATATATGTACGGTATTCCGAAAGAGTACTATGAGAAATACGCAATCCGTAAATACGGCTTCCACGGAACTTCTCATAAATTCGTATCCAAGAGAACCGCAGAGTTCCTTGGCAAAGACTACAACGATCTGAAGATCATCGTATGCCATATGGGAAATGGTGCTTCCTTTCCGCTGTAAAGAACGGCAAATGTGTAGATACCTCCATGGGCCTTACCCCGCTTGAAGGTGTGATCATGGGAACCCGTTCCGGAGATATCGATCCGGCCTTTGTTGAGTATCTGTGCAACAAAGAGAACCTGACCGTATCCGAGGTTCTGAACATTCTGAACAAGAAATCCGGTATGCTCGGCATGACCGGCATCTCCAGCGATTACCGTGATGTATCTGCAGCAGCAGAGGCAGGCAATCAGGATGCCATCAACTGTCTGGAAGCATACGCTTACCGTATTATCAAATACATCGGTTCCTACATCGCAGCTATGGGCGGCGTAGATGTGATCACCTTCACCGCAGGCCTTGGAGAGAACGCTATTCCGCTTCGTGAGACCATCTGCAAAGCATTTGAGTTCATGGGTCTGGAATTCGATTCTGAGGCAAATAACTGCCGCGGCGTTGAGAAGATCATCACCAAAGAAGGCTCCAAGATTACAGCATGCGTGATCCCGACCAACGAGGAAATCGCAATCTGCGAGGAGACTGTAGAGTTAGTAAAAGGAAAATAAAAAATAATTCAAAAAGCAGTTGACAATTCTTACCTTCCCGGGTATAATTGGTAAAGTGTGATTAGGAGAACAATATGAAAATCAGTCTGACCAAGTTATTTGCGCAGGACGGAAAGTCCGAAAAGTATGAAATTCCGCTTACATCCGAAAGTTTTTTCGATCGGCGGGCAGGACTATCGGGTAATCGAAAAACATCCTGTTATCCTTGGCCTTACGCATGAAGGCAATCGTGTGATCACGATCACCGGCAGTGCAGACCTTACAATGGAGATTCCATGTGCAAGATGCCTGACACCGGTAGCGACTCCATTCCAGCTCGAGTTCGATCTGCAGATTGATCTGAATCTGTCAGAGGAAGAACGCGAGGAAAAAGAAGAGGACTCTTCGTTTGTGGAGGGAGACGAGCTCGATGTGGAAGAACTGGTTCGTAATGAGCTCATAGTCCAATGGCCGATTCGAGTGCTGTGTAAAGATGACTGTAAAGGAATCTGCAGCCGTTGTGGTGCGAATCTGAATATTCAGACCTGTGACTGTGATACCACAGGGCTAGACCCCCGAATGGCTGCAATCAAAGATATATTCAGCAAATTTAAGGAGGTGTAACTATGTCCATTTGTCCTAAGAATAAATCTTCCAAAGCAAGACGCGATAAGAGAAGAGCAAACTGGAAAATGTCTGCTCCGAACCTTGTAAAATGCAGCAAATGTGGTGCTCTTATGATGCCGCACAGAGTTTGCAAAGCTTGTGGTTCTTACAACAAAAAAGAAGTCGTTGCAATGGACTAATATTCATAAATCGGAATCAGTTCCGATGTGCAATGCAGCAAAAGGCTCCCGTCACCGGGGGCTTTTTTGTTGTCTCTGCGGGTTGTCTGGAAGCGTCATATAAAAGATTTGACGTGGTGTGTCGTGATGTGCTATAATGGTCTCGGTGAGAATTGAAACAATATTGCAACATTTTCGTAACAATTATAAAAAAGGAGTGCAAAGCATATGAAGAATAGACGAATCATATTTCTGGCAGCATGCATGTGCAGTGTAGTATTCCTCTCAGGATGTTCCACAGACAGTCTGATGGATAAAATGATGGGAACTGAGACGACGGTTTCGTCTTCGGCCAGTGTAGATATTTCAAAAGAGGACAGCGATGCTGTTCATGTAGATGCCAATCTGGAAAAGCCGGTTTTTTCGGTAAATCCGGTGGAGAGCCTGCAGATTCCCGTTGGAAATACATCTGGAAAGCTGACTTGTGAGGCAGGAATAACGGGAGAAGGCACAGTAACATATCAGTGGTATAAGAACAACGTAAATTCCAACGGCGGAGGAACGCCGATTGAAGGCGCAACAGAAGTGACATACCAGGTCGATACTTCGGCGGAGGGCAAAGATTACTATTACGTTGTGGCAACAAACACGGTTGGAAATACCGTTTCCATGGCGACGAGTACGGTAACAGAAGTTACGGTAATTCCGGCAGGAAAATGGGTTCAGAATGAAAACGGATGGCAGTATCAGAATAATGATGGAAGCTATGCAACCAATACCTGGCAGAATATCGACGGCTACTGGTATGTGTTTGATGAAAATTCATACATGGTGACAGGATGGTACTGGAGCGGAGAAGAATGGTATTATCTGGCGGACAACGGTCAGATGCAGACCGGCTGGTTCACGCAGGATGGTGAGGAATATTATCTGGATCCGGATACCGGTGTCATGGCACGGAATACAACCATAGACGGTCATGAGATGAATTCGAGCGGAGTCAAGGTTTCTTAAGAAAAATAAGACAAAACAGAGCGGGTGGATTTTGGAAAGATAAATCCACCCGCTTTTTTGGAATACAGGAGAAAGCGCGGATGGGCATTTGTGCTTGATTTTTGCAAAGGAGTTTAGTATAGTTAATACAGCGCTTGCATAAGTGCTTTTAGAGCGTGGTTGAAAACGGTTTTTTGAAAGAAAAAGAGTTTTCAAACGCGCTTTAGAAAAGAGAAAAGAGGAAAAAACATGAGTGACTTAGTCAGAGTTGCAGTGGACGCGATGGGCGGCGATTATGCGCCTGTGGAGCCGGTAAAAGGCACCGTTGAGGCCGTAAACGCAGATGAACGTGTCAAAGTCCAGCTGGTCGGCCAGGTGGATGTCATCGAAAAAGAACTGCAGAAATATACGTACCCGAAGGAGCGGGTTGAGATCGTTCCGGCAACCGAGATCATTGAGACGGGAGAGCCGCCGGTCAATGCGATCCGCCACAAAAAAGATTCTTCGATCGTTGTCGGCATGAAAAAAGTGCGCTGCGGAGAGGCAGACGCGTTTGTCTCCTCCGGAAGCACCGGAGCAGTCCTGGTCGGCGGACAGACGATCGTAGGACGCATCAAGGGCGTAGAGCGCCCGCCGCTGGCTCCGCTGATCCCGACGAAAGACGGTGTATCCCTTCTGATCGACTGCGGTGCGAATGTTGATGCAAGACCGTCCCATCTGGTGCAGTTTGCCATGATGGGTTCCATCTATATGGAACACGTTGTCGGCATTAAAAATCCGCGTGTGGGAATCGTGAATATCGGTGTGGAAGAAGAAAAAGGAAACGCACTCGTCAAAGAGACGTATCCGCTTCTGAAAGAAAACCCGTATATCAACTTTGTCGGCAGTATCGAAGCAAGAGAAATTCCAAACGGAGCCGCAGACGTTGTTGTCTGTGAGGCGTTTGTCGGAAACGTTATCTTAAAGCTGTATGAGGGCGTCGGCGCGACCCTGATTTCCAAGGTAAAACAGGGCATGATGACATCTCTGCGCAGTAAAATCGGAGCCCTTCTTGTGAAACCGGCGCTGAAAGAGACACTGAAGTCTTTTGATGCCAGTGAGTACGGCGGAGCACCGCTGCTTGGCTTAAAAGGACTCGTTGTAAAAACGCACGGAAGCTCAAAAGCCAACGAATTTAAAAATTCCATTCTCCAGTGCATTTCATTCAGCGAGGAGAAGATTCCGCAGAAAGTGCAGGAGCATCTGGCAGACTATAAGAGCAGCAGGGAGGCAGCGAAAGATGGAGTTTGAAAAATTACAGGAGATCATTGCGGATGTATTAAACGTAGATCCGAATGAAGTAACCATGGAGACAACCTTTGCAGATGATCTGGGAGCGGATTCCCTGGATGTATTTCAGATTGTGATGGGAATTGAAGAAGAATTTGATATCCAGATCGAAGCAGAAGAAGCAGAGCACATCGTATCGGTTGAGGATGCGGTGGAAGCGATCAAAAAGAAACTGGCAGAATAATAGAAAATGGCGAAGGGGCTGTTTGCTACAGGACAGCCCCTTTGTTACCGTCCGCAGAACACCTGCAAACGGTAACTATGAGGAAGGACAGGCTTAAAACAGGTTATGAATAATATTGATAAACTCGTGGATTTGGAAAAGAAGATCCAGTATAAATTTCAGGATTTCGGACTGCTGGAGATGGCGATGCGCCATTCTTCCTACGCAAATGAGCACCATATGGAGCGCCTGGAGTGCAACGAGCGTCTGGAGTTCTTAGGAGATGCCGTGCTGGAAGTTGTATCCAGCGAATTTTTATACAAGACATTCCCGCGTCTCCCGGAGGGCGAGATGACGAAAAAACGCGCCAGCCTCGTCTGTGAACCGGCACTGGCATTCTGTGCCCGTGAGATTGACCTTGGCAGCTTTCTGCTCCTTGGAAAGGGCGAGGAGGCAACCGGCGGCCGTCACCGCGATTCCATCGTTTCGGATGCTATGGAGGCAACGATCGGTGCGATTTTCCTGGACGGCGGCTTTGAACCGGCAAAGCGTTACGTTCTGAACTATATCTTAAACGATATCGAACACAAACAGCTTTTCTACGACAGCAAAACGATTCTGCAGGAGCTGATCCAGGGTGAGACGGATGAAGAGATTGTTTACACCATCTTAAAAGAAGAGGGACCGGATCACGACAAGAGCTTCTGGGCACAGGTCAGCGTCGGAAAGAAAGCGCTCGGTACCGGAAAGGGCAGAACGAAAAAAGCGGCAGAACAGGCAGCGGCATACGATGCAATTCTTGCCAGTAAAAAAAGCGTAGGTGAATTATGTATCTCAAATCCATTGAAATGCAGGGATTTAAGTCGTTTGCCAACAAAACCATTCTGCAGTTCCACGACGGTATTACCGGCGTTGTAGGGCCGAACGGCAGTGGAAAGAGCAATGTTGGCGATGCGGTGCGCTGGGTGCTCGGCGAACAGAGCGCCAAGCAGCTCCGCGGCGGAAATATGCAGGATGTTATTTTCTCCGGAACCGAGACGAGAAAGCCGCTCGGCTACGCGTCGGTTGCAATTACACTCGACAATTCCGACCACAAGCTGAATGTCGATTTCGAGGAAGTCACGGTGACGAGACGGCTCTACCGCTCCGGTGAGAGTGAGTATCTGATGAACGGCGCATCGTGCCGGTTAAAGGACATCAACGAGCTGTTCTACGATACCGGTATCGGAAAAGAAGGCTATTCCATCATCGGACAGGGTCAGATTGATAAGATTTTAAAGTGGTAAGCCGGAAGAGCGCCGGGAGCTGTTTGACGAGGCGGCAGGAATTGTCAAATTCAAGAGAAGGAAGGCCGTGACCGAAAAGAAGCTGGCGGAAGAGCAGCAGAATCTGGTGCGCGTCAACGACATTCTCTCGGAACTGACAAGGCAGTTAGAGCCGCTGGAACGCCAGTCTGAGACGGCAAAGATTTATTTAAAGAAGAAAGAGGAATTAAAGCTCCTCGATATCAATATGTTTCTGCTCGAGATGGAGCGCATCCGGAACGATCTCGCGAAAGTAGAAGACCGGTACCGGATTACAGAAGAGCAGTTAAAGAGCACGAAAGAGGCTTTTGAGCATACGAAGCAGGAGTATGAAAAGCTGGAACAGGAGCAGGAAAAACTGGACCAGACGATTCTTTCTGCGCGCGATCAGGCGGGGGAGAATGCACTGAAACGTCAGCAGCTCGAAAACCAGATCGAGGTGTTGAATGAGCAGATTCATGCATCGGAGAGGAACAGCGACACATTAAGAGAACGTCTGGAGGCGATCCGCGCGGAGAGCCGCACAAAGACGGCAGAAAAAAATACATATCAGGCAGAAAAGGACGGGCTTCATGAAGCACTTCTTGCGTCAGAGACGGAAAAGAGTGAGAAAGAGGCCGCTCTCTCGGAATGCCAGGGGCAGATCCAGGCAGTCGAGCTGCAGAGTGAACAGGATAAGAGCGAAGTCATCGGCCTTCTGAACCAGCGGGGTTCCACGAAGGGAAAAATGCAGCGCTACGATGCGATGCTCGAGCAGATCGGCATCCGAAAGGCAGAATTAAGCCAGAGGGTGCTGCATTTAAAGACGAGCGAGTCCGAACAGAACGGGCAGATGGAAGAACTGCAGAACGCGTTTGAAGCGCTCGAAGAGACGGTAAGCAGCCTGAAACAGCAGTACCAGGAGGCAGATCAGAAGATTACCGCGCTGACGGCGGATCTCTCGAACCAGACGAAAGAGATGGAAGCCGGCCAGACCAATTACCACAGAGAAGCGTCAAGGCTCGAATCCTTAAAGAACATCACCGAGCGGTACGACGGCTATGGAAACAGTATTCGGAAGGTCATGGAGCAGAAAGACCGGAATCCCGGCATCCACGGCGTTGTGGCGGATCTTCTGCAGGCGGAGAAAAAGTACGAGACGGCGATCGAGACCGCACTTGGCGGCAGCATTCAGAATATTGTCACCGACAATGAGGCGACGGCGAAATACCTGATTGAATACCTGAAACGGGGCCATTTCGGCCGTGCGACGTTCCTTCCGCTCACCAGTATGCGCGGGAAAAAAACGCAGGTGAATGAGGATGCGGCAAGAGAAACTGGTGTGCTCGGTGTGGCAAATGCACTTGTTTCGTACGACCCGGTGTATGAGGGCCTTGTGGCACAGCTGCTTGGAAGAACGCTGGTGGTCGACACGATCGACCATGCCATTGTGATCCAGCGGAAATACCGTCAGACGCTCCGCATGGTAACCCTCGAGGGCGAGCTCTTGAGCCCGGGCGGTTCCATGACAGGAGGTTCGTTCCGGAACAACAGCAACCTGCTCGGAAGACGGCGTGAGATTGAGAAACTCGAAAAGAGCGTACAGGGTCTTGCGAAGGAACTGCGGGAAATCCAGCAGGAACTTGAAGAGAAGAAAAATAAGCGGAATGAAATCCGCGATCTCCGCACCGAGCTGAATGAAAAACTGCAGCGGCAGTACATCGAGCAGAATACGGTGCGCCTGAATCTGGAAAAAGCGCGCGAGAAAAAGACGGAAATCCGTCTGGATTTTGAAGCGCTTCAGAAGGAGAGTCTCGAGATTGAAAATCAGATCGCCGAGATTGAGCGGAACCGGAAAGTCATCGGTCAGGAAATGCAGGAATCGGTGGAGCGGGAAAGCACGCTGCAGGAGAATATCCAGAAGGCACAGGAGGCGCTTACAGGGCTTCGCCGCCGGGAAGCAGAATATACGAAGGATCTTGAAGAAATCCGGTTAAATTACGCAAATCTGTCCCAGAAGGATGGATTCCTTGCCCAGAACATCCGCCGTCTTGAGGAAGAGACGGGAAAACTGGAAGCGGAAAGCCGCACCATGCTGGAAAAAGCGGCGGAGGAAAAGTACGATGTCAAAAGGAAACAGCAGGACATCGTGGAGATCCAGAAGACGATTGCAGCAGCAGTGCAGGCAAAAGAAGAGGAAGACCGCCGGATTGTGGAACTGCAGGAGAAAAAAGAAGCATTAAGCGCAGATCACAAAGAATTTTTCGAGAAGCGGGATCAGCTCTCCGACCAGATTTCCCTGATGGACAAAGAGTGCTTCCGTCTGAACAGCCAGAAAGAAAAGCTGGAGGAGACAAAAGAGGCACAGACCTCGTATCTCTGGGAAGAGTACGAAGTGACACCGGGCCACGCAAGAGAGTTCCAGATGGAGGAGATTCCGGAGCGCAGTGAATTAAAGCGGCGTGTGCTGGAAGTAAAAGATGCGATCCGGAAGCTTGGCTCTGTCAATGTGAATGCGATTGAGGAGTACAAAGAGATTTCGGAGCGCCACGCCTTTCTCGATGCACAGCACACCGATCTTGTCAAGGCGGCAGAGACACTGCAGGGCATCATCGATGAGCTGGATGCCGGTATGCGCAAGCAGTTCACGGAAAAATTCGAGAAGATCCGGAAAGAGTTTGACCGCGTGTTCCGCCAGCTGTTCGGCGGCGGAAAGGGAACGCTGGAACTCGAGGAGGACACGGATGTACTCGAGGCAGGTATCCGCATCATTTCCCAGCCGCCGGGAAAGAAACTGCAGAATATGATGCAGCTCTCCGGAGGCGAGAAGGCACTGACCGCGATTGCGCTGCTTTTTGCAATCCAGAACTTAAAGCCGTCCCCGTTCTGTTTACTTGACGAGATCGAGGCGGCGCTCGACGATTCCAACGTAACGCGTTTTGCACAGTATCTGCATAAGCTGACAAAAAATACCCAGTTCATCGTCATCACCCACAGGCGCGGTACGATGACGGCGGCAGACCGTCTGTACGGCATCACGATGCAGGAGAAGGGTGTTTCTACCCTTGTTTCTGTCGATTTGATCGAGGGAGAACTGGACAAATAGAAACGAATAAGATACAATACGAAAGAAGTAAGATAGAAAAGATAAAGGGAGGCGAACGGTATGGCGGAGGAGAAAGTAGGCTTTTTCAAACGTCTTGTCAACGGTCTGACGAAGACCCGAGACAGCATTGTAGCTGGAATTGATTCTATTTTCAGCGGCTATTCCAATATTGATGACGATTTTTATGAGGAGATCGAGGAGATTCTCGTCATGGGAGATATCGGCATCAATACAACGACCAAAATTATTGACCACTTAAAAGAGCGGGTGGCAGAAGAGCACATTACCGATCCGGCAGAGTGCAAACAGCTTCTGATCGAGAGCATCAAAAAACAGATGGATGTAGGCGATACAGCCTATGAATTTGAAAACCGGAAATCGGTAGTGCTGGTGATCGGTGTCAATGGAGTCGGAAAAACGACCTCCGTCGGAAAGCTGGCCGGCCTTCTGAAGGATCAGGGCAAAAAGGTTGTTCTTGCGGCAGCAGATACGTTCCGTGCAGCGGCAGGCGAGCAGCTCACGGAGTGGGCGCACCGTGCTGGCGTGGATATCATCGGCGGACAGAACGGAGCAGATCCGGCATCCATCGTGTACGATGCAGTCGCAGCGGCAAAAGCCAGAAATGCGGATGTGCTGATCTGTGATACGGCAGGAAGACTTCACAACAAGAAGAACCTGATGGAAGAGCTCCACAAGATTTACCGGATTCTGGAAAAAGAGTACCCAGAGGCATACCTGGAAACGCTGGTGGTGCTGGACGGTACCACGGGCCAGAATGCGCTGCAGCAGGCAAGACAGTTTGCAGAAGTGGCAAATGTCACCGGTATCATTCTGACGAAGCTGGACGGAACTGCAAAGGGCGGTATCGCCGTTGCCATCCAGTCCGAGCTTGATATTCCGGTCAAATACATCGGCGTGGGTGAGAGCATCCACGATCTGCAGAAATTTGATGCAGACCAGTTTGTAAATGCACTGTTCCATACATCCGAAGAGAATGCTTAAAAAGACAACAAGGAGAAAAGACTATGGCAGAAGAAATGCTGACACTCCCGAAATTTGAGGAAGCGTCTGAAATTGTAAAAAAAGTAACACAGGAGACCAAACTGGTTTACAGCAAATATTTCAGCGAGCAGACGGGAAATAAAGTCTACTTAAAACCGGAAAATATGCAGCTGACCGGCGCCTATAAGCTGCGCGGTGCCTATTACAAAATCAGCACCTTAAGTGAAGAGGAGCGCGCAAAAGGACTGATCACCGCATCTGCAGGAAACCATGCACAGGGCGTTGCGTATGCGGCAAAATGCTACGGTGCAAAGGCTGTCATTGTGATGCCGACGACCACACCGCTCATCAAAGTAGAGCGTACCCAGAGCTACGGCGCTGAGGTTGTTCTGTACGGAGATGTGTACGATGAGGCATGTGCAAAAGCATACGAGCTTGCAGCAGAGCATGGCTATACCTTTATTCACCCGTTCGATGATCTGACCGTTGCAACCGGCCAGGGAACCATCGCTATGGAAGTGATTCAGGAGCTTCCGCTCGTAGATTATATCCTTGTTCCGATCGGAGGAGGCGGACTGGCTACCGGTGTTTCCACACTGGCAAAACTGCTGAAACCAACATCAAAGTCATCGGTGTTGAGCCGTCCGGAGCAGCCTGTATGAAGGCTTCCTTTGAAAAAGGTCGAGGTAACGACCGTATCTCCTGTTAGCACAATTGCAGCGGTACTGCAGTACAGACACCGGGATCCAAGATTTTCCCGTATGTAAGACAGAACCTGGACGAGATCATTACTGTGGATGATGATGAACTGATCGTAGCATTCCTTGATATGGTAGAAAACCACAAGATGATCGTCGAGAACTCAGGCCTTCTGACTGTGGCGGCATTAAAACATCTGGATGTCAAAGGTAAAAAGATCGTTTCGATCTTAAGCGGCGGAAATATGGACGTCATCACCATGTCTTCCGTGATCCAGAACGGACTGATCCAGAGAGACCGTATCTTTACTGTATCCGTTCTTCTGCCGGATAAACCAGGCGAGCTGGTACGCGTTTCCCAGGTGATTGCAAACGAGAACGGAAACGTCATCAAACTGGACCACAACCAGTTCTTCACAACGAACAGAAGTGCTGCAGTAGAGCTCCGCATCACAATGGAGGCATTCGGCACTGATCACAAGAACCGTATTGTCAAAGCACTGGAAGAGGCTGGCTATACACCGAAGATTGTAAGACCGAACCTGTAAAAACAGAAATTGCAGAGAAAATTCTGAAAAAAGAAAATAAGAAATCAGAGGGATCCGGAAAGGAATTTCCTCTGATTTTTTTGAGCAGGAAAAAACCCTTGCATGCACAAGGGTTTTCATTCTGCGGAAGATGGGACTTGAACCCACACGATCGCAATGACCACCAGATCCTTAGTCTGGCCTGTCTGCCAATTCCAGCACTTCCGCATGTTCTTTAAGGTTTTTTGTCATCTCGCTGACGACAAGATGTATTATAGCACCAGAGTTGTAAGCCGTCAACACGTTTTTTTGAAAAAATTTGAAAAATTTGAAAAATAAAAAGGAAATCGGAATCGGGCACCGAATATAGGAAATAGGAGGACAATGAAAAGAACTGTTACAGGCATATTACCGGGAAAGAGGTGGTCTTCGTTTGAACTTGAGAGAATCGTTTGAAGAACGGGAATTTCAGGAGCTGAGTCCTTATGCGGCGCACAGCCGGAATTCCAGAGGAAGGGACCGATATGAACCGGAGTGTGACATCCGCACCGTCTACCAGAGAGACCGGGACCGGATTCTCCATTCCAAAGCCTTTCGCAGGATGAAAGACAAAACACAGGTGTTTCTCGCTGCGCAGGGCGATCATTACCGGACCCGCCTGACGCACACACTCGAGGTGTCCCAGATTGCCCGCACGATTGCGCGGGCGCTGAATCTGAATGAGGATCTGACCGAAGCCATTGCGCTCGGCCACGATCTCGGACACACGCCGTTTGGCCATTCCGGGGAAGCGGCGCTCAATGCGGTGCATCCCGGGGGCTTCCGCCACGCGGAACAGAGCGTCCGTGTCGTGCAGGTTCTGGAAAAGGAAGGACAGGGCTTGAACCTGACCTGGGAAGTGCGGGATGGGATTCTGAACCACCGCACGGCGGGAAAACCGTCGACCCTGGAGGGACAGGTTGTGCGTCTCTGCGACAAGATCGCCTACATCCACCACGATATGGACGATGCCATCCGCGCCGGCATCTTAAGCGAGGATGACATCCCGATTACGATCCGCGTTATTCTTGGCGATACGTGCCGCGAGCGGCTCAATACGCTGATTCACGATATTGTGGAGCAGAGCCGCGGAACGGAGTATGTGCGCCAGTCGGCGGAGATTGCCGAGGGAATGCGCCTGCTGCGGGAGTTGATGTTCGCGAACGTCTACCGCAACCCGGAGGCGAAAAAAGAGGAGGAGAAGGCAAAGAAGATGCTGATTTCCCTCTACACCTACTACCAGGAGCACCCGGAACAGATGTCCCGCGAGTACCGGAATCTGATCGGGTGCGGCGAGGACACGACACAGGTAGTATGCGATTATATTGCCGGTATGACCGATCAGTATTCCATGCACAAATACGAGGAGCTGTTCGTGCCGAAAGCCTGGGCGGTTTATTAGATACAGGGAGGAAAAAATGCGATATTCCGATGATTTAGTGGAAGAGATTCGTATGAAAAATGACATCGTAGATGTGATATCCGGCTACGTAAAGCTGACAAGAAGAGGAAGCTCTTACTTCGGGCTCTGCCCGTTCCACAATGAGAAGTCCCCTTCCTTTTCCGTCAGCCCAGGAAAGCAGATGTATTACTGCTTCGGATGCGGAGCCGGAGGAAATGTCTTTACGTTTTTGATGGAATATGAAAACTTTACGTTTGTGGAAGCTTTGAAATTTCTGGCGGACCGGGCCGGGGTGGAGCTTCCGCAGATGGAGTATTCGAAAGAAGCAAAGGAGCAGGCCGATTTAAAGAATACGCTGCTGGAGATCAATAAGCAGGCGGCGAAATTCTATTATTACCAGCTCCACACCGAGCGCGGAAAGCAGGGCTACGATTACCTGAAGGGGCGCGGCCTTTCGGATGATACGATTCGAAAATTCGGCCTTGGCTATTCAGATAAGTATGGAAGCCTGCTGTACCGTTTCTTAAAGAAAAGGGTATGACGATGAAATCCTGCGTCAGTCGGGCCGTTTTTCTGGCGGACGAGGTGCATGGCATGCAGGACAAGTTCTGGAACCGTGTCATTTACCCGATCATGGATGCCAACAGCCGTGTCATCGGCTTCAGAGGCCGTGTGATGGGGGATGGAAAGCCGAAATACCTGAACTCGCCGGAGACAAAGATTTTCGATAAGAGCCGCAATCTCTACGGGCTGCATCTGGCGCGCTCTTCACGGAGAAAAAATCTGATTATCTGCGAGGGCTATATGGACGTCATCTCCATGCACCAGGCAGGATTCAATAACGCGGTAGCTTCTCTTGGAACAGCACTCACATCGCTGCAGGCGGGGCTGATGAAACGGTATACCGACGAGGTTCTTGTGATCTATGACAGCGATGAGGCAGGCGTCAAAGCGGCGCTTCGTGCGATTCCGATGCTCAAAGGGGTTGGTCTTACAACGCGTGTCGTCAATTTGAGACCGTATAAGGACCCGGATGAGTTTATCCAGCACGAGGGCTGCGAAGCGTTCGAAAAACGTCTGGAAGAGGCGGAGAACAGCGTTTTGTATGAGATCCGCATGAAGGAACGCGATTTCGACCTTGCCGACCCGCAGGGCAAATCCGATTTCCTGCATGAGGCGGTGCGTCGTCTCGTTGCAATCGAGGATGAGATCGAGCGGAACAGTTATCTTGAGGCAGTGGCAGGAAAATACGGGATTGCCGTCGAAGTACTGCGAAAGCAGGTCGGTCAGATGGCACTATCAGGAGCCGGAAGGACGGAGCGTGTCAAGCCGCGGAATACAGCCGCAAACAAAAAAGAGAAAGAGGGCGGTGTCGAAAAAGCACAGAAGCTGATGCTGACATGGATGACCTCTTATCCGGCGCTCATTGGAAAACTGGAAAAATATATTACGCCGGAGGATTTTACCACACCTCTTTACCGCCAGATTGCAGAGATGATTGTGCTGCAGTATCACGAGGGCGGGGTGAATCCGGCAAAGCTTTTGAATCAGTTTGTTGATTCCGAGGAGCAGAAAGAAGTTGCAGGCCTTTTTAATGCCAGAATCCCGCTGGAGACAGAGGAGGAAAAACGGCGCGCGCTGCATGATGTGATCTGCAATATGAAAGAAAACAGCATTGCGTATCAGTCGGCACATATGAATGTGACCGATATGGCGGCGCTGCAGAAGCTGATGGCGGACAAAAAGAGCCTGGAGCGGTGGAAAGCAGGGGAACTTCCGGATTTCGCTTTTTAAGGAGGCCTGGATACCAAAGAAAAACCCTGGAATCTTCTGTTCTGCGTGTTTAATTTTGCAGGGCAGGGACAGAATATATACAAGCTATGGAAGGATGGACAGTCAATGGAGTTCGATAAAGCAAAATTTATGGAAAAATTAAAAGAGCTGGTAGCATACGGCAAAAAGAAAAAGAGCGTCCTGGAATATCAGGAAATCAACGACTTTTTCCGCGATATGCCGCTGGATGCGGAGCAGATGGAGAAGGTATTTGAATACCTGGAGGCAAGCGGTATCGACGTACTGCGCCTCTCCGATATGACCGAGGATCCAAATGCGGCAGACCGCGATCTTCTCCTTCTGGACGACGATGACATCGACCTTTCCGAGGAAGAAGAGATCGATATGGAAAACATCGACCTTTCCGTTCCGGAAGGCATCAGCATTGAGGACCCGGTCCGCATGTACTTAAAAGAGATCGGTAAAGTGCCGCTTCTTTCCGCAGAGGAAGAGATCAAGCTGGCACAGAGAATGGAAGAGGGCGATGAGGATGCGAAAAAACGTCTGGCAGAGGCCAACCTTCGTCTCGTTGTTTCCATTGCAAAACGTTATGTCGGCCGCGGCATGCTGTTCCTGGATCTGATTCAGGAAGGTAACTTAGGTCTCATCAAAGCGGTTGAAAAATTCGATTACCGCAAGGGATACAAATTCTCCACCTATGCAACATGGTGGATCCGCCAGGCAATCACAAGAGCGATTGCAGACCAGGCGAGAACGATCCGTATTCCGGTTCATATGGTAGAGACCATCAACAAGCTGATCCGCGTTTCCCGTCAGTTACTGCAGGAGTTAGGCCGCGAACCTACTCCGGAAGAGATCGCAGAGGAGATGCACATGTCTGTAGAGCGTGTGCGTGAGATCCTGAAAATCTCCCAGGAACCGGTTTCACTCGAGACACCAATCGGTGAGGAAGAGGACAGCCACCTCGGTGACTTCATCCAAGACGACAATGTGCCGGTACCGGCAGACGCGGCAGCATTCACCATGCTGAAAGAGCAGCTCGAGGATGTGTTAAGCACGCTGACTGACCGTGAGCAGAAGGTTCTGCGTCTCCGTTTCGGACTTGACGATGGCCGTGCGAGAACCCTCGAAGAGGTTGGTAAAGAGTTTAACGTTACAAGAGAGCGTATCCGTCAGATCGAGGCGAAAGCGCTCCGTAAACTGCGCCATCCGAGCCGTTCCAGAAAGCTGAAAGATTACCTGGACTAATCTGCGAGGAAGAAAAGGACGACAGGAAAATGCAGTTATCAAAAAGACTTTCCGCAGTAGCGGAGTTTGTCACCCCGGGCGGCTGCCTGGTCGATGTGGGAACGGATCACGGTTATGTGCCGATTGCGCTGCTGGAACAGCAAAAATTTCCTCCGCAATCGCCATGGATGTGAACCGCGGACCGCTGGAGCGGGCCAGGGAGCATATTGCGCAGTACCAGATGGGGGACTACATAGAAACAAGACTTTCCGACGGACTCCATGCCCTGCGTGCGGGAGAGGGTGATTCTCTTCTCATCGCGGGCATGGGCGGCGGGCTTACCATAAGAATTTTAAGCGAAGGTGAGCCGCTGCTGTCCGGTTTTCGGGAGCTGATCCTGGAGCCGCAGTCGGATATCGACCGCGTGCGTGCATGGCTTCTGGAACACGGATTTTTCCTTGCACAGGAGAATTTTGTAGAGGAGGATGGAAAATATTATCCGATTCTGCGGGCAGTGCCAGGGGAAAAGGAGAATCTGAAGGCGGAGGAGCTTTTCTATGGACCGCGCCTTCTGGAAAAGGAAAATCCGGTGCTGAGGGAATACCTTCTGAAACAGCAGGAGCAGAACCAGACGCTGATCCGCCAGCTTTCGGATCACTCCAGTGAAAAGGCAGCACAGCGCCTTTGGGAATTAAAAGAAAAAGAGGCAGTACTGGAATCTGCGCTTGCGCGTTTCCATACGATGTAACGACAGCGTTTGCACAAGAGGGGCGTGTCTGAAAATTTCAGCAGTTGTAATTTTCGGGCGCGCCTTTTCTGTCACTTCTGAATTTTCAGAAAGTTTTGCAAGAAGGAGGAATTACAATTGATTCAGGTAACAATTGATGGAAAAGGATACGAATATCCGGAAAATTGCTCTTATTATGAGATTGCAAAGGATTTTGAAAAAACAATGGACGCGCCGATTGTCCTTGTGAAAGTGGACGGACGGCTGCGGGAGCTGCACAAACAGCTGAAAAAAGACTGTGAACTGGAATTTGTGACAACGGAGGATGAGATCGGACATAAAACGTATCAGAGGAGTCTTTCTCTTCTGCTGGTAAAAGCGGTGTATCATGTGGGAGGCTACGATAAGATCCGCCATGTGATGCTGCATTTTTCGGCGGGTTCGGGCTTTTTCTACACGGTGGACGGCGATATCACGCTGAATCAGGCGTTTTTGGACGAAGTAAAAGCGTATATGCATGAACAGGTGGAAAAGGCGGTGCCGATTTATAAGCGGAGTGTCGATACGCACGAGGCGAGAGAACGGTTCCGGCTGCATGGCATGACGGATAAAGACCGCTTGTTCCGTTACCGCCGTGTCTCCCGTGTGAATCTGTACAGTCTCGGGGATTTTGAAGACTATTATTATGGATTTATGACGTATGATACGAGTTATCTGAAGTATTTTGATCTCTATTTATACGATGACGGCTTTGTGCTGCAGATGCCGGAGAAAAAGGCGCCGGAGACGGTGCCGGCGGCGAATCTCTCCCCGAAGGTGTTCCAGGTGCAGCGGGAATCGGAGCGCTGGGGTGAGCAGATGGGAATTTCCACGGTTGCCGACTTAAATGAACGCATCACGAAGGGCAATATTCAGCAGATGATGCTGATTGCGGAGGCGCTGCAGGAGCAGAAGATTGCGAAGATTGCGGAGCAGATTGCGGAAAGAAAGCAGGTTAAATTTGTGCTGATTGCGGGGCCGTCTTCCTCCGGAAAGACAACGTTCTGCAACCGGCTTTCCATCCAGCTTTCAGCGCATGGTCTGACGCCGCATCCGATCAGCCTTGATAATTACTATGTGAACCGGGTAGATACGCCGCGGGATGAAAACGGCGATTATGATTTTGAATGCCTGGAAGCACTGGATATCGAGCTTTTGAATCGGGATATGACAGCACTTTTGAACGGAGAGCGTGTGGAACTGCCGTATTTTAATTTTAAGACGGGCAAGCGCGAGTACAAGGGGAATTTTATTCAGATGAAGGAGACCGATGTGCTGGTGCTGGAGGGGATTCACGGGCTGAATGAAAAACTGACGTGGTCGCTTCCTTCGGAAAGTAAATTCCGGATTTATATCAGTGCGCTGACGCAGATTAATGTGGATGAGCACAACCGGATTCCGACGACGGACGGACGTCTGATCCGGCGGATGGTGCGCGACAGCCGGACGCGGGCAACGTCGGCGAAGGAGACGATTGCGATGTGGCCGTCGGTGCGCCGCGGCGAGGATCGGAATATTTTTCCGAACCAGGAGAAGGCGGATGTGATGTTCAATTCAGCGCTGGTGTATGAGCTTTCGGTTCTGAAGCTGTATGCGGAACCGCTGCTGTTCCAGATTGAGGAGGGAGAGCCGGAGTACCAGGAGGCAAAGCGGCTGCTGAAGTTTTTGGATTATTTTGTCGGAGTGCCGATTGAGGATATTCCCAAGAATTCGATTCTGCGGGAGTTTGTGGGGGGAAGCTGCTTTGATGTGTGAAAGGCTGTTTTGTATGGCTTTGTGGGATCTGCGATTTGGGGATGGACAAGAAAGAGAGTTTGTGGTAAGATTATTAACTGTCTGATGTTCCGTTTTTGACAAAGTAAGATATGTAATCGCGGCTGGCAGGACCGAAAGGGGCCAGGTGAGGAAAGTCCGGGCTTCGCAGGGCAGGATGCCGGATAACGTCCGGCGGAGGCGACTCCAGGGATAGTGCAACAGAGAGATACCGCCAGGTTTTTCCTGGTAAGGGTGGAAAGGCAGTGTAAGAGACTACCGTTTCTCTGGTAACAGAGAAAGCCATGTAAACCCCATCCGAAGCAAGACCGAATAGAAAACGTATATGGCTGCCCGTCATGTTTTCAGGTGGGTCGCTTAAGGGGACTGGCGACAGTTCCATTGGATAGATGATTACACACGACATAACCCGGCTTATCGTTTTGCTTTGCATAAGACGGAAATTCAGGCATCTGGATAAAATAGTACGCCGGGAACGGACACGAGTGGATTGTGTTTGTTCCCGGCGTTACTTATTTTATCCGGCCATCCGGCGCAAGCCGCACATTCCCGCGGACCGCTGCATGGTGTGAAAAAATGCATGTCATGAAAGAAAAAATAAAGGAGACAGCAGGATGAAAGTGATATTGGCTTCGGGGTCACCCAGAAGAAGAGAGTTGATGGAGATGTTGGGAATACGGTGTAAGGTTCAGGCTTCAGGGGCGGAAGAAGTTGTGACGTCTGCGGAACCGGAGAAGGTTGTGGAGGAGCTTTCACGGCTGAAATGTCTGGATGTTGCGGAGATTACCGAAGGGGATGCCGTTGTGATCGGGGCGGATACGGTTGTGGCTTTTGAAGGGGAGATCCTTGGCAAGCCGAAAGGGATAGAACATGCCAGAAGCATGATGCAGCAGTTGCAGGGAAGGGTGCATCAGGTGTATACTGGAGTTACGATTGCGGTAACAGAGGGGGACGCAAAGCGTGTGGTATCGTTCTGTGACCGTACAGATGTAGAGTTTTATGCGATGACAGAGGAGGAGATAAACGGGTATCTTGCTCTTGAGAAAGAGGGGGAGGCTCCTGTGTGGTCGGATAAGGCTGGAGGATACGGAATTCAGACGGTGTTTGGGACAAAGTTTGTGAAAGGAATCCAGGGAGACTATTATAATGTGATGGGACTGCCGGCGTCCCGGGTTTATCATGAGTTGAAAAATCTGGGCGTTCTGGAATAGAAGGAGGTAAGAGAAGATGAAAAAGTTTTCGGAAATTGAATACGTAAGGCCGGACATGGAGGCAGAGCAGGAAAAAGTAAGAGCGTATACGAAGGCGCTCAAAGAGGCAAAATCATATGAGGAGCTGCGCGGACGTTTTTATGGAAGTAAAAAACGCGCGAGGATGCCTGGGCGACAATGGCGGAAGTGGCGCAGGTAAGATATACGGTGGACACCAGAGATTCGTTTTATGAAGGAGAGGTTCAGTTCTGGAATGAGACGATTCCGGCGATCCATCTGCTGATACAAAAGACAGAGAAGGTGATTCTGGAGTCTCCGTTTATCAAAGAGTTTGCAGAGGAGTTCGGGGAATTTTTTGTGAAGAATATGGAGGTTGGCCAAAAATTAGCGGACGACTGTATCGTGGAGGATCTGATCGAAGAGGCGAATCTGACGCAGCAGTACAGTAAAATTACGGCGAATGCTTCGACGGAATTTAAGGGCGAAACGTGTAATTTTTATGGACTGCTGAAGGCGATGCAGAGTACGGACCGCCAGATGCGGAAAGAGGCGATGACGGCATGGGGAGATTTGTATGAAGAGATTTCCGGGGAGCTGGATGCGCTGTATGACAAGATGGTTCCGCTGCGCGATAAAATTGCGAAGAAGCTGGGATTTTCTTCTTACATTGAATTTATTTACCTGAGCTATGGAAGATACGATTATACGGCGGAGGATGTTGCAAAGTTCCGTGCGCAGGTGAAGGAGAAGATTGTACCGCTCTGCCTGGAGCTTCGGAAGGAGCAGGAGAAACGGCTTAGAGTGGACCGGCTGCATTATTACGATGAGGAGCTGATTTTCCCGGAAGGAAATGCGGTTCCGGAAGGAACGACGGAGGAACTGGTTGCGAAGGCGCAGAAGATGTACCATGAGCTGTCGAAAGAGACGGGTGAGTTCTTTGATTTTATGGTGGAGCATGAGCTGTTTGACCTGGAGACGAAGCCGGGAAAACAGACAGGCGGTTACTGCACATTTCTGAATACGTTCAAGGCGCCGTTCATCTTCTCCAACTTTAATGGTACGAGCGCGGACGTTGATGTTCTGACTCATGAGGCGGGCCATGCATTCGAGGCTTATACGGCGGCAAAACAGATTCCGTTTATGGATATGGTATTCCCGACAAGCGAGGTGGCGGAGATTCACTCGATGACAATGGAGCATTTCGCATACCCCTGGATGAATGCATTCTTTGGAGAGAAAGCAGATGATTACCGTTATGCGCACCTGATGAGCGCGCTGGAAGTGATTCCGTACATGGTATGTGTGGATGAGTTCCAGCATAAGGTATTTGAAAATATCGGCATGACGGCCAAGGAGCGCCGTGCGATCTGGCATCAGTTAGAGCTGACCTATATGCCATGGAGAAATTATGACGGCCACAAGTTCCTCGAGGAGGGCGGTTTCTGGATGCAGAAGCAGCATATCTTTGTGAACCCGTTCTATTATATTGATTATGCGCTGGCACAGATCTGTGCTTTCCAGTTCTTTGAGCGTTCCAAAAAAAGAGCCGGAAAAGGCGTGGGGCGATTATTACCGTCTCTGCCAGGCAGGCGGAAGCAAGGGATATTTTGCACTGCTGGAGCTGGCCGGACTGAAGAATCCGTTCGTGGATGGAACGGTGGAAGAAGTCGTTGCGGGACTGAAGCCCTATTTAAAACGAAAAGTAAAGTATACGATCCGTCCGGTAAAAGAGGAAGATCTGAAAAAGGTAGCCGAGGTGGAGGCGCTATGTTTCCCGGCTGCCGAGGCGGCAGGTTATGAAGACTTCATGGAGCGGTACAAAACCTGCAAAAACAGCTTTTTTGTGGCGGAAACTGAAGACGGCGAAATCGCAGGCTTCTGCAATGGCTGCTGTGCGGATACCGATTATCTGGCGGATGCACTCTACCATGACGCCACGCTGCACAACCCGGACGGCGATTATCAGATGATTTTCGGACTGGACGTCAATCCGAAGTTCCAGAACAGGGCATTGGAGAAGCACTGATGCGTCATATGGTAAAAAGCGCAGGAGAGCGTGACAAAAAAGCCGTTGTTCTTACGTGCAAGGATCATATGATTCCATTCTACAAAAGGATCGGATACGAATATATCGAACTTTCCGACTCGACGCATGGCGGTGCAAAATGGCATAAGATGATGTACCGTTTCTAAAAACGAAATGG
>ENA-OQNJ01000009-OQNJ01000009.1-human-gut-metagenome-genome-assembly--contig:-NODE-9-length-44462-cov-3.164701_pt1 | contig 44462 bp, 43 predicted proteins | sample MGYA00242630_ERZ504882 | MGnify/ENA primary metagenome ERZ504882 (study PRJEB26092, sample SAMD00036408) | human gut metagenome | host: Homo sapiens | study: EMG produced TPA metagenomics assembly of the... | reverse complement strand
GTATTCCATGTGCATGCCCACGTGCTGACCGGTGAAAAGCTCGACGAGTAGCTTTCTTTTCCCCATATATCAACGTTAGAAGAGGTTTTGTGGCCACTACTACACGTACCATCGCGATTCCCCAACAGCTTGATCCGGTAACCGTGCTTGGACCGGTCGACGAGGTTCTCCGGGAAGTGGAACGAGCGTTCCCCGACCTGACCATCATCGTCAGAGGCGACCGTATCGCGATCATGTCACGTTCCAACAAATCTGAATCCCAAGCTGCGCAGGCCGAACATGTGATTGAAAACATCATTCAAGCCGCATATACGGCTCCGATGGACGCCGACACGGTGCGGCGCATGCTCGACCAAAATGTGTTGAAAACCTCTGTTCGCGCCACGCGCCCGGGGCATGGGCGTGTAGTGGAAGAACTACGTTTGGCTGATAGGCAGCAGGGGCGTGCCTCACAACGTGAGCATGCCGCAGACCGCCGCAAGCCGCACGTGCCAGGAGTGATCACCTTTGCGCTTGGTAAGCCGGTTCGCGCGAAAACCGCTGGTCAGGTCGCCTATATCAATGCCATTGAGTCGCACACCATCACGTTCGCCATCGGTCCTGCCGGTACAGGTAAGACGTATCTTGCAGTGGCCAAGGCGGTTCGCGCCTTTCAGGATCGGCAGGTGCGGCGCATCATCCTGACCAGACCTGCGGTGGAAGCCGGAGAGAACCTCGGTTTCCTGCCGGGCACACTGAACGAAAAAGTCGATCCGTATCTTCGTCCGTTGTACGACGCGCTTTCCGACATGCTTGGAGCGGACCAGCTCAAACGCTACATGGATGACGGTACCATTGAAGTCGCGCCGCTTGCGTACATGCGTGGACGCACGCTCAACGATGCGTTCGTGATCCTCGACGAAGCGCAGAATACCACCGAACAGCAGATGAAGATGTTCTTGACACGACTGGGTTTCAACACGAAAATGATCATCACGGGTGACGTGACGCAGGTTGATCTGACAGTACCGAAATCCGGCCTTGCCACCATCGAACGCATACTTGAAGGCATCGACGATATAGCGTTCGCCCATCTCAAGCCGGAAGACGTGGTACGACACGCGCTGGTCGGCAAAATCGTCGCAGCCTATGATCGACACGCGGCCATCGCCGGCGACCATAGCCGGCACATCGCAAGCAAAACCACATCCAAGCAAACGGACGAGCAAATCGAAAGGAACGCTGAATGAGCGTCGAAGTAACCAACGAAACCGTCTGGCAGATCGACGGCAAGGTGTTCTCCGATCTCGGCATATGGGTGATGGACCAGATGCGCGTCAGCACGCAATCCGACCTGACCATCATGTTTGTCGACCCCGATCCGATCGCCCAATTGCACATGCGCTGGATGAACCTTGAAGGACCGACTGACGTAATGAGCTTCCCCATGGACGAACTGCGCCCAGGAGACGGCAGAACCGTGATGGAAGGCGTGCTTGGGGATATCGTGATCTGCCCATGGGTGGCCGCCCAGCAGGCGCTTGCAGCCGGACACAGCACCATGGAGGAAATGATGCTTCTGACGATCCACGGCATTCTCCACCTGCTTGGATACGATCACGCGACACCGGAACAGGAGCGCCAGATGTTCGGCCTGCAGCGTCAACTGCTGCTAACCTTCTTTGCTCTCCGCCAAGGATCGGGAGCGCAGGCGATTCTTCCGTCAGGAGCGCCGGATGCGCTTGCCGAATGGGATCGGGAGCATGGTACCGGGCGGCAGATCGCCAAATAGTGATGACGTTGCCGGTAGCATATCGTCCGGCATGATGGGGGCTGAATTATGATGCAGGAGACAATGATTGCGGTGATCGCGGTACTTGCCGTGGTAGCGTTGCTGCTGGTCTGGCTGTCTCTTTCGATGGCTGCCACCGAAGGCGCTGTGGGACGTGTGACCCGGGCGAGCCTGAACAACCTGATTCTTGAGATTCAGACGGATGCGGAACTTTCGCAGTTCATTCGCGACAAGAAGATCAAGCGCATCCATAAGGTCCAGCGGTTGGTGACCGACCGGTATGCCACTGCAGGATCGTGTGCGTTCTTCCGTATTTGCTGCAATGTGCTTGACGGTGTGCTTGTAACTGTGATCGCAGGCATGCTGGACGCCCCACTCTGGGCCGAATTACTTGCCGGATTTGTTTTTGCCATCGTCGTTGCGGTGATTTCGCTGCTGGTGCGTCCGCGTAGTGCTGGAGCATCCAAGCCCGTCGACATCATGCTGCAGCATGCGGATACCGTCTCCGTTGCGGTGCTGTTGACCCCATTCGCAAAAATCGGCGGGCAAAAGGGCGCGAAGCGCCGTGGCAACGATCTTTCCGACGACGAGGAACTCGAAAAAATCCAGATCGAGCAGGGGCGCGCGACCATCGACCGTCTGGTCGAAGCCAACGATTTCGACCCTGAAGTTTCCGAAATGCTGCGCAACGTGCTCACGCTTTCCGAAACACTGACCCGTGAGGTCATGGTGCCGCGCACCGACATGATCTGTATCGAGCGAGGCGAGACATTGGAAAACCATGTTGAAGCTTTGCTCCCGTTCCGGGTTCTCGCGTGTGCCGGTCATTGGCGACGATGTGGACGATCTGGTCGGCGTGGCCTATCTGAAGGACGCCGTACGAGCGACGGCTTTTAACCATGCGGCGATGACGCGAGAAGTCGAATCGGTAGTCCGTGATCCGATGCTGGTTCCCGAATCCAAACCAGTTGACGACCTGTTCCATCAAATGCAACGCACACGCCAGCATGTCGCCATCGTCGTGGACGAATACGGCGGTATCGCAGGTATGGTAACCATTGAAGACGCCATAGAACAAATCGTGGGCGAGCTGGAAGACGAACATGATCGTACGCAACATGCTGATCCGGAACAGATCGGTGACAAAAAATGGAGCATGCCAGCCCGCACGCCGATTGCCGATCTGGAAGAGATTTTCGAAATCGACATTGACGAGGATGACGTCGACACAGTTTACGGATTGTTGACCAAATTATTGGGACGCGTGCCGATCGTCGGCTCTTCCGCGGTCACCCGAGGATTGCGTATGACCGCAGTCGATTCCGCGGGACGACGCAAGAAGGTGTCGACCATTGTGGTGGAACCGGCCCACGTCGAGGGCGTGGACGAAACTGAAACACGTAACGAAGAACATGCGGATGATGCCGAAGAGGCATCCGACAACGATAAGGATTCCAAAGACAAGCATGACTGACGCAGCAACGACTGAGACGACTTCCGACCATTCCGATTCCACTACGCCCGTTCCATATCGTTCCGGTTTCGTTGCCGTGGTAGGACGTCCGAACGTAGGCAAGTCGACGTTGATCAACGCGTTGATCGGCACGCAGATCGCCATCGCATCATCTCGCCCGGAAACCACACGTAAGGCCATTCGCGGCATTCTTACCACAGATAATGCGCAGATCGTTTTGGTTGATACGCCTGGTATCCATCGTCCGCGCACATTGCTGGGGCAGCGCCTGAATGATGTTGTGGACGAGTCTCTTGCCGACGTGGACGCCATCGCCTTCCTGCTGCCTGGTGACCAGGAGATCGGTCCCGGCGACAGGCGCATTTTGAGTCGTCTGCGCTCTGATTTCGCAGTGAAGCGCGATGATGGCACGTTCAAATGGAAAGTGCCGCTGATTGCCATCGTCACCAAAATCGACGAATTAAGCCGTGAAGGACTGATCAACAAGCTTATCGAAATCAACGAGTTCGCCGATTTCACCGATATCGTGCCGGTCAGCGCACTCAAGCATGACAATCTTGCCGAAGTCAAGAACGTGCTTATCGAAAACATGCCGGAAGGTCCGCAAATGTATCCGGCTGAACAGATCACCGAAGAACGTCCGGAAGAGACCATAGCGGAACTGGTTCGTGGCGCATTCTTGGAAGAATTGGATGACGAGCTGCCGCACTCGTTGGCCGTGGTCGTGGACTCCATTGAATATCCGGAAGACAACGATAGCGGAGCGGCTTACGATGGCAAAGCCCACGTCATTGTGTCGATTTATGTGGAGCGTGATTCCCAGAAACCGATTATCATCGGCAGGGGAGCGGAACATCTCGTGCGCGTCAAAAAGAAGCTGCGCACGCCGGTCAACCGCATCGTCGGTCAGAAAGCAAAACTCGACTTGCATGTCAAGGTCGCCAAAGGATGGCAGTCGGATCCGAAACAGCTTGAAAAGCTAGGCTTCTAAGCAGTTTAAGGTTCGTTCGCAGTCAAGCAGCTTGAAAAGCTAGGTTCTTGATTTGTTTAGGATCCGTTTCGCAACGGGTTGAATAGAATGAGGTCCGGTTCCCGCAGGAACCGGACCTCATTCTATTTTCGAAGAATCACTTCCTCTTAGTATACATCTGCGTGTTCAGCAAAGTGGCGTAACGCTGGATGACCTTCGGACGAATCACCTTCATGGAAGCGGTCATCAAACCGTTCTCCTGAGTGAATTCCTCGGCAGAATAATGAACTTGCGTACGGATTCCGCACGGGAAACACCTTCGTTGGCCTGATCGACCCACTTCTGCACTTCGGCGCGGACGGCCGCGTTATTGGCGGCGTCTTCCATCGACATGTTACGGTCCAGACCCTTGCTTTCCAGCCATGGACGCAGGGATTCCTCGTCGAGTGTGACCAAAGCGGAAATGAACGGACGCTTGTCGCCGAGAACCAGCGCTTGGGAAATGAACTCGCAACGCTTGATGGCTTCTTCAATCGGACCAGGGGAAACGTTCTTGCCGCCCGCAGTGATGATGAGATCCTTCTTACGCCCGATAATGTACAGGAATCCATCATCATCGATACGTCCCAAATCGCCGGTACGATACCAACCATCCTCGGTGAACGAATCCTCAGAAGCCTCTTCGTTCTTGTGGTACTTCGGGAACACTGCCGTACCCTTGACCTGAATCTCCTCATCCTCGGCAATACGAAGCTCGAAACCAGGGAAGGCGACACCAACGGAACCCTGATGATATGGCACACCAAGCGGGTTGAACGCGCACGGAGCGGTGGTTTCGGTCAAACCATAACCTTCATATACGGGTACACCGGCACCACGGAAGAACGCCATCAGTTCCGGATCAAGAGGAGCGCCGCCCGCCACAATCCACTGGGCACGTCCTCCGAGTACCTCACGCAGCGAAGCATAGACCATCGGATCAAACGCCATACGGCGAGCCTTGGTCAGAGCGCTGGCCTTGCCCTTCGCACTGACTTCCTTCATGTAATTCTGAGCTGCCACAACCGCCGCAGCGAAAGCCACTCCCTTGGCACCATGTCCGGCCTTTTGCGAAGCCGCGTTGTATACCTTCTCGAGACACGCGGAACAACGATCATAACGGACGGTTTGGCGACCTGCAGATCGGCGATCAGCGTCTTGATGCCCTGCGCGATGTAAATATGCAGCTCGCTGGCCACGCAGATGTAGTTGATGGCGCGTGCGAAGGAGTGTGCCTGAGGAAGGAACAACAGCACGTTCTTCTTCTTCTCGTGCAGCAGCTGCGGCATGTATACCGGAAGATTCAACGCGGTGGTGCAGTAATGCTCATGAGTCATTTCCACGCCCTTCGGTGCGGCGGTGGAACCGGAAGTGTATACGATGGAGCATAGGTCGGTTTTCTTGATGGAATCAATGCGCGCATCGAGTTCCTCGTCGCTTACGCCGGAACCATAGGCCATAATCTCGTCAAGACCGCCGTTTTCGAAGCAGATGATATGTTCCAGCGTTGGGCATTCCTTTTCGGCGCCGTCGGCTTTGGTACGCATATCGGTGGTTTCGACCACCAGCAGACGTGAATCGGAATTATTGACGATGTTGCGAATCTGCTCCGCGGAATCTGTGTCATAGATCGTGGCGAGCACGCCGCCGCACGCCATAACGGCAGCGTCGAACACATCCCACTCGTACGAGGTACGGCACATGAACGCCACGCCATCGCCCTTCTTCAGACCGTAATGCATCAGGCCCTTGGCGATCTGGCGAATGTCGGCAAGCACCTCATTGCCGGTTTTGGTTACCCATTCGCTATCTGATTTATAGGTGTAGAGCGGTTCGTCACCCATACGTTCTGCACGATTGGCGTAGATGTCGTAAATGGTGGTGCCCTCGTCCAGCGGCGGCTGGCCCTCGGTTTTGGTGGTCAGCAAACCGGTTTCCGGGTCAAGGAACGTGGTGGATGGGAATCCTTCGCCCCACTCGACGGTGTGTGGAAGATCGATATGACCGTCGGGGGAGATGATGTTGCTCGGATTGTTGTAGTCCGGAGTGTTACCGGAATCGTCGCTGACGGGGTGAACGAAGTCACCGCCCAGACGCAGTGCCTTCTGCGCAAGATTTGCAGCTCGCTTGTTCAAAGAGGTGATGACGGACGCGTGACTCTCCTACACATCTAAATCCAATATCTGTAGGAATGATAGACCCATGAATGCGACACGTCACCTTACGGTAGCGTAGGGAAAGTGCGCATCCAGCGGGGCCTGCGTAAAGGAATTGCCATGCGATGCCATTCAATAGGTGAACTTTTCTTCATACAAAGGTGTGACCTACGTTACACTGGTGCGCTGTATCTGTTCATTTTGATTTCTTTAACGAGGAAGAAAGGGCACCTATGGCTGAAACAGCTGAAGCCACCGTGGTCTTCGGAGTTCTCAATGAGACCTCCGAACACGAGTCTCGTGTTGCTCTGACACCGGATATCGTAACGAGGTTGCGTAAATCGGGTGTTAACTGCCTGATCGAATCCGGTGCGGGCGTCGCATCGCATTATGTTGATGAGGATTATAGTAAGGCCGGAGCGCAGGTCGTCTCCGCTGATGAAGTGATTGCGCGTGCCGCGTGCTTGGTTTCGTCGATCGTCCGAGCAGCGCGCTGCTCGGACGCGTTAAGCAGGGTACCTGGATTATCGGTATGCTCGGTTCGTTCACCGACGCCGATTATGTCACTGCGATTGAAAAGGCCGGTCTGGTCGGTGTTGCCATGGAGAAGCTGCCGCGTCAGTTGAGCTCCGCGCAGTCTATGGACGAGATGACTTCTCAGAATTCCGTAATGGGTTATAAGGCGGCCATCGTGGCGGCCAACGCGTACGGTTCGTTCCTGCCGATGATGACCACCGCCGCTGGCACGATCCGCCCGGCCAAGGTGCTTATTCTTGGCGCAGGCATCGCGGGTCTGCAGGCCATCGGCACCGCCAAGCGTCTTGGCGCGGTTGTCACCGCGTACGATGTGCGTCCGGCTTCCAAGGGCGAAGTTGAATCCTTGGGCGCGAAGTTCCTGGATCTGGGTCTTGACTTCTCCAAGGGTCAGGGCGAGGGCGGCTATGCCCGTGCGCTGAGTGCCGAAGAGCAGGCCCAGCAGCAGGCTGCCGTCGATCAGAAGGCTGCCGGCTTCGATATCGTCATCACCACCGCCAAGGTTCCCGGCCGCAAGCCTCCGGTTCTGCTGACCAAGGCTGGCGTGGCCGGACTGCACCGTGGCGCTGTGATCGTCGACTGCGCGGCAAGCGACCTCGGCGGCAACGTCGAAGGTTCCACCGTCGGCACCCAAGTCACTGAAAACGGCGTGACCATCATCGGCGCTCCGTACCTGTCAAGCGGCGTTTCCACTACCGCATCCAACCTGCTGAGCCGCAATGTGGCCGATGTGCTTGCGCATTTCGTGCGTGACGGCAAGCTGGCCATCGATCTGAACGAAGAGCTTGACAACGCCATGGTCGTGGCCGGCCGCGGCGAGGAAGCCAAGAAGGAAGGGGAGTAAGCAATGGATATCGTTGTTGCGATTACTCTGTTCGTCCTCGCGCTGCTGATCGGCGTTGAGGTTATCGGCAAGGTGCCGGCCACCTTGCATACTCCGTTGATGTCGGGCGCGAACTCGATCCACGGCATCGTCATCGCCGGCGTTGTTATCGTCGCCGCGCATGCCACCAGCCCGCTCGCCTGGGTGTTCATCTTCCTGGCTGCAGTGCTGGGCACGATGAACGTGGTCGGCGGCTATGTCGTCACCGACCGCATGCTGGAGATGTTCAAGTCCGACAAGGGCAAGAAGAAGGAAGAGGAGGCCAAGTAAATGGGTACCATGGCTGAAATGCTGAGCACGCCGCTCGGCGTCATCGAATGGTTCGTCTATCTGCTGGCCGCCGTGATGTTCGTTATCGGCCTGCACTTGATGAACTCTCCGAAGACCGCTCGCAAGGGCAATATGGTCTCCGCTGTCGGCATGATCCTTGCCGTGGTCATGGCGTTCATTGTGCTGTTCGCAGGTGAGATCTCCAACGGATTCCAGCATGGCGTTGCCGTTGTGCTGCTGATAGCCGGCATCATCATCGGTGCCGTCGCCGGTGTGGTTTCCGCCAAGAAGGTCAAGATGACCGACATGCCGCAGCTCGTTTCCGTATTCAACACCGTGGGTGGCGGCGCCGCCGCGCTTGTGGCTTTGACGACATTCTGACCTCCGAGGGCACGCCTTCCATCGTGGTGTTGATCACCGCTGGTTTGGGCATCATGATCGGTTCCGTCACGTTCTCCGGCTCTCTGATCGCAGCCGGCAAGCTGCAGGGCATCAAGTGGGTGAAGAAGCTGAACTTGCCGGGCAAGGGCTTCTGGAACATTCTGTTCGCCGTACTGACCGTCGTATCCTTCGTCATGCTGTGCGTGCAGCCGGGCCAGCGTCTGCTGTGGTCCGTGCTCACCACCGTGTTCGCGCTGTGCTACGGTCTCGTGTTCGTCATCCCGATCGGCGGCGCCGATATGCCGGTGGTCATTTCCGTGCTCAACGCCTGCACCGGTACTGCAGTGGCCATGTCCGGCTTGGCTATCAATAACATCGCTCTGATCGTGGCCGGCGCACTGGTTGGTGCCGCCGGTGTGACCCTGTCCATCGCCATGTCCAAGGCCATGAACCGTCCGCTGCTGTCCGTGCTCGCAGGCGGTTTCGGTGGTGCCAATGCCGCCGCTGGCGCTGGCGAAGGTCCGGAAGGCACCATGAAAGAAACTTCCGCCGATGATCTGGCCGTGCAGCTTGTGTACGCCGAAAAGGTCATTTTCGTGCCGGGCTTCGGCTTGGCTCAGGCCCAGGCTCAGCGCGAGCTCGCCGATCTTGGTGTGCTCCTGAAGGACCATGGCGTCGAAGTCTCCTACGCCATCCACCCGGTGGCGGGCCGTATGCCTGGCCACATGAACGTGCTGCTCGCCGAAGCCAACGTGCCGTATGAGGAACTCGTCGACTTGGACGACATCAACCCGCAGTTCCCGCAGGCCAATGTGGCTCTTGTGGTTGGCGCCAACGACGTGACCAATCCGGCTGCACGCAAGCCAGGAACTCCAGTCTCCGGCATGCCGATCCTCGACGTCGACAAGTCCCAGAACGTGGTGGTCATGAAGCGTGGTCGCGGTACCGGTTACGCTGGTATCCAGAACGAACTGTACTTCGAAGACAACACGCAGATGCTCTTCGGCGACGCCAAGTCCAGCCTGCAGGCCGTTATCGCGGCAGTCAAGGAGCTCATCAACTAACAGCTGAAACGTTGCATTGATGCTTTCCTGAAAGGTCTCTTCCAGTGATGGAAGGGACCTTTTTGCATATGGTGGTTTTCGTAAGATCAGGTCTGTTGCATGCGAATTGTGAGTTATCCACAGTTGTTATTCGCCTGTGGATATGGGTGGAGTTTTCCACATATCCACAGATTTTTCAAGGTTCGGTGGCGCAAGATGATTTGAATATGAGACAGTAGGTGCACCCTACAACAAAGGAGTTGCACATGGCGGAAATAATCACTGGCCCGTTCCATATGGATGAACAGGGATTTTTGGCAACGATCGAAGAACTTATCGAGCGGTTTGATGGATACAGTTCTGGCAAATATCTTGCGGAATTGGGAAAAATCCACGATGAATACGGTGAGATCGGATCTCTTTCGCTTTTTGACGAAAAAGTCTGTGAACTGGGGAAGGAATTATTCTGCAGCACATCATGGGTGGCGAATCTGGCGTGGGCCATGATTTCGTTCGATTATGATCTGGTTGAGCATGATGCGAATTTTCTTGATGGATGCCGTAACATCGTGCGTAAGTACGGTATGAGCGTTTGGCTCTATGAAATGATCAATGACGCTTCGATAGCGGTGGCTTTGCAAAGGCCCAGCAGCAGAATGCCATTCCAGATTGGATTGACCTACACCAAGGATGTGTTTCGGAGAAGCAAGAAAAAGGGTGGAAAATACGCTACCAGCAAAAAGAAGAGACTGGCCTGCATGGCTGAATATTTGCAGGAAGTATATTGGCTGGCCGCGTACAGTCTGCTACGTTGGGGTGAGGAAGAGCCGCGTGCGGCCGATGTTGCGTTGATGGTGCTTGGATATGGCGGTATCGGCATGTGCATGCTGAGGGACGATCCGAAAGTGGTGGATTCCGGATGCGATGAAGACTTCTCCTATCGAAATCTGTGCGACCATCTGCGCGATCTTAGAATTCAAGCCGATCTGGACTATGCTTGCAATGCCGACCTTGCAGAATCCATGTTGCTTGAATATCCCGCGTGTATGGATGCGCGATATCTGTACGATGCGGGGAAAATCGTGGAAGCGTATCGTGCTTTGTGGAACAAGCAGACTGAATCAGCTTCGCAAATCATGGAACGCGTTTACCAGAAGGGCGCGTATCAGGTAACGAACATTTGGGAGGATCCGCTGTACCTGCATGATCTTGCCCTGTCGCTGTTGGGGGCAGTTGGCTCGCGGCCCCTTACTGAAGGGTTCCGGACCCGTGATGACAAGATGTTCCAGCAGGGAGTGGAAAGTCTGAGACGAACGACTGAATCCGTTAAAGGGATGGGGTTGGTGATGACATTGGGAGGGTATATCTGCTTCCCGGAACCGGAAAGTAGGGATGATGCGCTTTTCGCACCGCGAAAGGAGAAGAAACAATTAATGGACACCTGTAACGGGCTTAGGGATCTGTCGACAATGGTTGCGCTGTACCGCTTTCCGAGAGATGTCGAATCCCTACGTGCCACGCGTGCGCTTTTAGCTCATGACGCGAAAGAATATATCGATCTGATGGATCCATACATGGGAAGCGTGGATGAGACGGGAGGAAACGAGGAGAGGCCGGTTTCAGTCGGCGACTGATCGGCCTCTTAGATTGCGAACGTCAAAGCGTATGTATCATGGTTGCGCCGAGATTGAATGGAGGAACGTTCTGATGAGCTCTGTCTCTTCAATCTCGGTGCATGCTATGCCGTATTGCTCCAACAATTCGCGAAATGCTTTCACGTATCTATCTGTGGTGAACTTCTGTGTGGATGTCAGTCAGAATTTCTCGTTTACGCAATTCACTTCCACCAGCATGGGCGTCGGATCCGCATAGGTGTAGCAATTTTGGATATGCCGTGCCAAAGAACCCCGATCGAACATTCCTGTATAACAGATGTCAACCGTTGAACGTCGCATGCTGATAACTTGTCTGCACATCTGTTTCTGGGCTTTCCAGATTCGGCAGGCTCTCAAGATAGTGATTCAGCCAAGTGGCTCCGGCCAGCTTGGGAATCAGTGTTTCAATATCGCACTCGTCTATCTGTTCATGGGATATTTTCATCTTGGTCCGGCAGATGTGGCTCTTGGCGCAATTTAGTGTTGATTTGCCTCGGCTTCGATACATGGATGAAACGCCGCGGACCGCTGAACCAAGCAGTCAAATGACCGCTGCTCGTTCGTCACCCTGCCTTACTTGGAAATCGTATCGTCAAGGTGCGTAAACAGTGGGTGAGCCAGCCATGCCAAGGGTAGTGATGCCAGTGCTGAGATCAGTAGAATAAGCCAAACCGTGCAATGTGCGTGCAGCCATCCGTAAAGCATTTGCCCGAGTGGCTGGGCGCATATCGTCAACGATGAAATAATGGCCATGACCTTGCCGGTAAACGCGGTTGGCGTCCTCATCTGAATAGATGGCACGAGAATGAGGTTCAAGAAATCAACGGAGATTATGACTACCGCAGTGCAGAATACCAGCATGATGAGCTTGGTTTGCGTTGAACATGGAAGCAGGAAAGCGATGGCCGGCGGAAGCAGCATAAGACTTTCCACGAACAACAACGAAGGGCGTTTTGTGATTTCAAACGGTTGGCGAAACATCCAGCAATGAATGTTCCCGCTATGCCGGCAATGCCGATAATGCCATCGCATAGACCATATGTCGCCGCATCGTAGCCTAACGTAGTTCGAATAATGTAAGGAAAGCTTACTGAACTGAATCCAGTCAGTATCAGATTAATCCATGTGCAAACACCGGCTAATCGTGCTACGGTCGGCTCCTTGCGAAGCAGGAAAGCGGTCGCCGAATGCATATCGCCAATAATGACGCCGAGCAGGCAGATGCCGGTATCATCTTGATTCGATAGGGGCTTCGCGAGTCTGATGAAGCATTCAACCATGGCTGCCGACATAAGACATGCTGCGGTGATGAGCATCATCGGTCGAATACCAACCAGCCCGTACATCACGCCGCCTAGGAAACTCGGGAGTAATTGGCTGAGCTGCTGCACTTGATTGATGATGGCCGTGCCTCGGCGAAGGTCAGTGGAGGACACTCTTCCGATGATTTGTGGCAGTGCGGATTGTACGACGGGAGTTTCCATCGCATCGAGTACCGCCAACACTACCTGCATGATGGCGATAGCGAGAATGTTGAATCCGGATAGTGCGAAAAACACAGTCGCGAGCAGCGTGACGATTCCTGAGATGATATCGAGCGCCACCATCATGGCACGTTTGCTTACTCGGTCGGCCATAATACCTCCGAATGGGCTGATAAGTATGGTCGGAATGATGGATATGGCCAGCACGGTGGCGAAGGTCGTGGATGATGCGGTTTCGTCCAGCACCCACATGGACATGGCAAATCGGAGCATGGTATTGCCGAACAAGGAAATGCCTTGACCGAGTACAAGCAGGATGAAGTTTGCGGAGCGCAAGCTGGATTGGAGTGTCTTTGCTGACGAGTTTTTCATGACTATTCCTTTCGATACCGACTGACGGTATGTAAAAAAGGTACAAATAAAGACAGATTGACATTGCCGAGCGTTTTATTGCGGATTACTGGCGAGTAGGAAGAAGCCTTCCGCAAGCCGATCTTCCATATCACTGTCGTGATCGATAAGTGGAACTCCGAGCGAGTCCATAATCAATCCAAGACCGTGGATGCGATGCTTGAATTCACTTAGGGTAGTGATGGGGTAGAAGTTTGGGGCTAGCCAGTAATTGAACAGCAGTGAAAAAAGTTCCGCGGCTTCTTGAGGGTATTCGGTTGTGATTGAACCGTCCCTTAACCCCTCCTGGATGAAGTCGTACGCGATTTTGGTACTGTCGGTTCGCCAGATGCGAAGATTTTCGGCGAGGATTTTCGGGTCGTTCAGCAGGGGAAACGCATCGCGCATGAGGGTCATATGTTCGGTGTCGGTAATCTGCGTCATGAGCGAATTGCGTAGTTTCTGCAATCCGTTTCGCGAGCCATCCTCTTGATTTGCCTGGGGAAGAAGTCGTTCGTTGTCGGAATCTATCAGCGCATGCAGCATCGCTTCTTTGTTTTTGAAATGATGGTAGATAGCGCCTTTGCTGAGGTCTTCGAGCTCGTCGAGAATATCTTGAATCGTGGTGCGCTCATACCCCTTTTGCGCGAACAGCTTTTTCGCGGCGTCAAGGATTCGCTGTCGTGTCACCTCAGGGTGCGCATTGCGCGCCATATGCCTCTCCTTCGATGATGGAGTCGAATACACCGACATTATACATACCGTTGGTCGGTATGGTATGTCGGATATCTCCCAGCTCGATCGAAAAGTGTGCCGAAAGACTCTCTGCAGATTTCTGCGAAGAAACCTGAATCTGCGTTGCCGGGGTGCGGGTTGTCTGTCTTTTCTGCGGTTGGTGCATGGTTGGGTGTCCAAGGTCAACTTGAGTGAGTGACGGCTGGTTTCCTGAAGGGAATAAGACCCTGGTTCCTATATGCCGTTTTTATGGCATGGGGCTTTCGGTGAAGAACGATTGCATCCGATGTGAAAAATCCCACAAATCCGGCCCACGTCCTGCTCGAGAACTTCAAAACTGTTGCCAATACTGGAAACACGCCGTATATAGTGTTTGAAAATGTGACGAGGCACTGTATGTTGTGGTCTTGATTTTTATTTTCGTTCGGATAATGTGTGCCACATACCAACGACGTACGGTCGTGAAAGGACGTGGAACATGAACATTACGTTATACACCAAAGCAAACTGCCCGCAATGCACGGCGACGAAACGCCAATTGGACAAACGAGGCCTTCCCTATACGACTGTCGACATTACGGCCAACGCACGTATTTCCGACAGATTGCGGAACGAAGGATGGCGGCAGATGCCAGTCATCATCGCAGACGACGAATCCTGGTCCGGGTATCGTCCCGACAAAATCCACGAGCTGGAGGCTCGCTGCAGGTGAGCGCGTTGGTGTACTTCTCGTCGGCATCGGGCAATACGACACGCTTCGTCGAAGGATGCCGATTGGATGAATTCGGCATCCATACAATGCGCATCCCGCTGCGGCCGGACGAGCCGGAGCTGCATGTGGATGAGCCCTACGTCTTGCTGACACCTACATACGGCGGAGGAACAATCGGCAAAGCAGTGCCCGTGCAAGTCAAACGATTCCTCAATGATGAACGCAACCGCAGTGGCATCATCGGAGTCATCGCATCGGGTAACACCAACTTCGGCGAAGCCTACGGCATCGCGGGCGACATCATAGCGGCTAAATGCCGCGTGCCGCTACTCTACCGGTTCGAACTGATGGGCACTTCAGAAGACACCGCGACCGTGCGCGAAGGACTGCGCAGATTTTTCGACGAATACACACAACAGGAACAACGATAACCATGCCAGAAGATTCAACGACACCACACGCAGCAACCGACGTCATAGCCTCCTACGATCGCGCCCATGACTGGCACTCGCTCAACGCGATGCTGAATCTCTACGACAAGCAGGGGCGCATCCAATTTGATAAAGACATCCAAGCCGTACGCGAGTACGTCGAAAAGCACGTGCTGCCGAACACCGTCCGCTTCAACTCCACACAAGACAGACTCAGCCGGCTCATCGCAGACGGCTATTACGACGAATCCGTATTTGCCCAATATGATGCCGAATTCCTTGACAGGTTCTACCGCAACGTGGATGACTGCGGATTCGAATTCGATACATTCCTCGGAGCTTTCAAGTTCCACCACTCATACGCATTGAAAACCTTTGACGGCAAACAATACCTGGAGAACTTCCCGCAACGCGCGGCCGCCGTTGCGCTCGCGCTTGCCGCCGGCGACCATGCGGCCGCCGAATCGTATTTCGAAGAACTTATATCAGGACGTTTCCAACCGGCGACGCCCACTTTCCTCAACCTCGGCAAAGCGCAGCGCGGAGAGGCGGTCAGCTGTTTTCTCGTACGTATCGAAGACAACATGGAGTCCATATCGCGTGGCATCAACGCCGCATTGCAGCTGAGCAAACGAGGTGGAGGCGTCGCGCTGTTGCTTAGCAATCTGCGCGAGGCCGGCGCGCCCATCAAGCGCATCAAACACCAGTCCAGCGGCGTTGTGCCTGTGATGAAACTGCTTGAGGACTCTTTCAGCTACGCCAACCAGTTGGGCGCTAGACAGGGTGCCGGTGCGGTGTACCTCAACGCTCATCATCCGGACATCATGCATTTCCTCGATACCAAACGCGAGAACGCGGATGAGAAGATCCGTATCAAATCTTTGGCTCTTGGAGTAGTGATACCCGACATCACATTCGAGCTGGCGAAGAGACACGAACCTATGGCCCTGTTCAGCCCATATGACGTCGAACGCGTCATGGGTAGACCCTTCGCCGATGTCTCCATCAGCGAAAACTACCGGAATATGGTGGACGATGAACGCATCGGGAAAACCTACATCGACGCACGAGAGTTCTTCATGACTTTGGCCGAATTGCAATTCGAATCCGGATACCCGTACATGGTGTTCGAAGATACTGTGAACCGAGCCAACCCGATCGACGGACGAATCGCCATGAGCAACCTGTGCTCGGAGATCCTCCAAGTGCAGGAGCCAAGTACCTATCATGAGGATCTGTCCTACAATCACGTGGGACGTGACGTGTCCTGCAATCTTGGATCGCTCAACATCGCCAAAGCGATGGACGGTGATTTGGGACGAACCGTGGAACGTGCGATTCGCGCATTGACCTCGGTGTCGGAACATACGGACATCGCGTGTGTGCCATCCATCCGACGCGCCAACGACGAAGGTCATGCCATCGGCCTGGGACAGATGAACCTCCATGGATTCCTTGCCAGAGAATCGATCATGTACGGTTCGCCGGAAGCCCTCGACTTCACCGACATGTACTTCATGACCGTTGCGTACCATGCCTACCGTGCCTCGCATGAGCTCGCAGTCGAACGCGGAACACGGTTTGCAGGCTTCGAACGGTCCGCCTATGCTAAGCCTGCAGGCGCAGGCAACTATTTCGACAAATATACGAACGGCGAGCGCTCGCTGGCGCCGAAGACCGGGAAAATCGCGTCGCTGTTCGCACGGCGGGGCATCCATATCCCCGACGAGCATGATTGGCGTCGTCTGCGTGACGACATCATACGTGACGGTATCTTCAACCAATATCTACAGGCCGTGCCGCCCACCGGGTCAATTTCGTACATCAATCATTCCACGAGCTCCATCCATCCTATCGCCTCGAAGATTGAGATTCGCAAGGAAGGCAAGATTGGACGGATCTACTATCCAGCTCCGTATATGACCAACGACAATCTCCAGTATTTCGCGGATGCGTACGAAATCGGATGGAAGGCCATTGTTGATACGTATGCCGAGGCAACGCGGCATGTCGATCAAGGCCTGTCGTTGACCTTGTTCTTCCCCGATACGGCGACTACCCGAGATTTGAACAAGGCGCAGATTTATGCATGGCGCAAAGGCATCAAAACGCTGTATTACATCCGCATTCGTCAGCAGGCGTTGTCTGGCACCGAAGTACAAGGCTGCGTCAGTTGCATGTTGTGAAACCTGTGACTTGAAAGGAAAAGAAAAGACATGTCTCGTTTGGTTTACCGCGCGATGCTTCGTCTGACGGCTCCGGACGAATACAGGCGGTTATACGGCCGCGACGATAAGACGACGATTAGAAAGGACGACCATCATGGCGCCGATATCCGTACCTCGACAGAGGATTAAGCTCATTGACCGTGTGAGTGCCATCAACTGGAACAAACTTGAGGATGACAAGGACCTTGAGGTATGGGACAGGTTGACCGGCAATTTTTGGCTGCCGGAGAAAGTGCCCGTCTCCAATGATTTGCCCGTTTGGCGCACAATGAGCGAGGCCGAGCATACGTTGACCATGCGCGTGTTCACCGGTCTCACCTTGCTTGACACCATCCAGGGAACCGTTGGCGCGGTCAGCCTCATACCCGATGCGCTTACCCCGCATGAGGAAGCCGTCTATACGAACATCGCGTTCATGGAGTCAGTGCACGCCAAGAGCTATTCCTCGATTTTCTCCACCTTGTGTTCCACCCGACAGATCGACGAGGCGTTCTCTTGGAGTGAGGAGAACGAGTATCTGCAAAGGAAAGCGCGCATCGTGCTCGACTATTACGAGGGGGATAGTCCACTCAAGCGCAAAGTGGCCTCCACGCTGCTGGAATCGTTCCTGTTCTACTCAGGCTTCTATCTACCGATGTATTTCTCCGCGCATGCCAAACTCACCAACACCGCCGACGTGATCCGTCTTATTATCCGCGACGAAGCCGTGCATGGTTATTACATCGGATACAAATATCAAAAAGGGCTTGAGCTGGTCAGCGAGGACAAACGCGGCGAACTGCGCGACTACACCTACGACCTGCTCAACGAGTTGTATGACAACGAGGTGGAGTACACGCGCAGCCTCTACGAGCCTGTCGGATTGACGCAAGATGTCGAAAAGTTCCTGCGATACAACGGCAACAAGGCGTTGATGAATCTCGGATATCCAGCGCTTTTCCCACAAGAGATCTGCGACGTGAACCCGTCGATCCTTGCCGTCGTTAAGTCCGAACGCCGATGAGAACCATGACTTCTTCTCCGGTTCGGGAAGCTCGTACGTAATGGGCAAATCAGTCGAGACCGACGACGATGACTGGGATTTCTTGACTGTATCCCAGACAAACCCCGAGGAAAGCAGCCATGGGAAACCGTCACGGGCGAGTTCGCGTCGGATCATCCACGCAGATATCTGCCCGTGACGCTGTCAGGACAGGCACGGACCGTTTCCGGTGTTCCCTCGCATACGATGCGACCGCCGGCCATGCCTCCGCCCGGACCCATGTCGATGAGATAATCCGCGTTCGCGATTACATCAAGATCATGTTCGATTACTACAACTGTCGCCCCAGAAGCCACCAACGAGTCGAACACGCGTAGTAATACCAGCACATCCAACGGGTGTAGCCCGATCGTCGGCTCGTCGAACACGAATACCGAACCGGACTGTCCGCGTCCCATTTCGCTGGCCAGCTTCAGCCGTTGCGCTTCGCCGCCTGATAACGCAGGAGTCGGCTCGCCAAGTGTCAGATACCCCAGGCCAAGCTCATGCAGTGTGGCCAGTTTCGATCGAACGGGGCGTAGGAAATCCAATAGAGGCATCATCTCGTCGACGCTTAGCAACATCAATTCCGGCAGTGAACGGGCGACGCTGTCCGCGCAAACCAATCGAATGTCATCGGCGGTCTGTGCATACCGTGTCCCATGGCAATCGGGACACGTGACGTCAACATCGGGCAGGAACTGCACGTCCAACGAAATGGTACCGGTTCCATCGCAAGTGGAGCAGCGCAACTTGCCCGTGTTGTATGAGAATGCGCCAGGTTTGAGATTCTTCTTATGGGCATCGGAAGTCTTCGCAAACGCACGACGCAGATCATCGTGAACACCGCAATATGTCGCCACGGTCGAACGGATGTTTGCTCCAATGGGCGTGGCATCGATCAGTTCCACTTTCGAAATGCCATCCGCGTCAATCAGACGAATCGAGCTCGGGGAAACGGTACCATCAGCGGCCGAGCGCAACGCAGGGACCAGTGTCTCCAATACCATCGTCGTCTTACCGGAACCCGACACGCCAGACACCACAGTGAGACGTCCTCGCGGAATGTCCACCAATAACGGATGCACCGTATGCACGGTATTCGTCTCCAAATGAATCCGACCCTTGGCGAACATCGCATCTAAGTCAATCTGCGGCCGCGCCCGCTCATGTATTTTGCCACCATCACGCAGAAAAGGCGCTATCTGAGAACCAGGTGCCGTCATGACATCCGCCACCGCACCCTGAGCGATCACATGACCGCCTTCGGCACCGGCCGTTGGACCCATCTCCACCAAATGATCCATCGCGGCAAGCACACGGGTATCATGATCGACCACAACCACCGAATTGCCGTCAGCCACCAAATCGCGCATCACGCCCAACAGTCCATCCACATTCGCCGGATGCAATCCAATAGACGGTTCATCCAGCACATACAGCACGCCTGTAGTGCGGTTACGCACCGAACGGGCCAACTGCACACGTTGGCGCTCGCCGGTGGACAGTGTCGCACCTGCGCGGTCAAGCGACAAATAGCATAATCCGAGTTCCACGAGCCGCTCGGCCGTATCCTCGAACGATTCGCAGATGGCTGTGGCCATCGCACGCATCTCCTGCGGCAATGACTTGGGTACTGAACGCACCCAACGTATCGTTTCGTCAAGTGTCATCGCCGTGGCTTGTGCCAGATTAATACCGAGAATCTGCGGTTGACGAGCCTGCTGTGAAAGCCTCGTACCGGAACACTCCGGACATGGTTGCTCGCTGAGGAATCTCGACACGCGTTTGATACCCTTCTCATCCTTGGCTTTGGCGAGCGCGTTCTCCACGGTATACACGGCGTTGAAGTACGTGAAGTCAAGTTCGGCGAAATCATTGCCTTTCTTCGGTTTGTATAGAATATGCTTCTTGACGGCCGGGCCGTTGAACACGATGTCCCGCTCGGCGTCGGTCAGCTGGTTGAATGGAATGTTCGTGCGCACTCCCATCGCGCCGCACACCTGCTTCATCAGATCCCACATCAACGATCCCCATGGTAATACTGCGCCGGCGTCGATGCTTTTGGTCTCGTCTGGTACCAGGGAAGCACGGTCGACGGTTCGCACGATGCCTGTTCCGGAGCAGGTCGGGCATGCGCCGGCGGAATTGAACGACAGCTGTTCGGCGGATGGTGGGTGCATGAGTTGATTGCAGGATGTGCATCGTATAGGCAACTCGGCCGCCACGTTCATTGTGGGACGGTTGCGTTCGCCACAATGCTCGCAGACATGTGAGGCGCAACGGGAGAACAACAGACGCAGACTGTTGAGCAGCTCCGTCATCGTGCCGAACGTGGATCGCACGCCGGGCACTGAAGGTCTTTGATGGAGGGCGAGAGCCGCGGGCACATGACGTATGTCGACTACCTGCGCTCGACTCGCTTGGGTGAGACGTCGCCTGGTATACGTCGACAAAGCCTCCAGATAACGTCGGGATCCTTCAGCGTATAGCACACCTAAAGCGAGAGAGCTCTTTCCGGACCCGGAGATACCGGCGATGCCGACTAATTTGTTCAACGGAATGTCGACGTCGACGTTCTTGAGATTATGTACGCAGGCACCGCGCACTTCGATGCGGGACGGCGGGAAAGCTCCAGATGATTGTTCCATACCCACTACAGTACCTGTGTGGCGGAAAACACGCGGGCAGGGGAACCTTGTTCGTCATGGTATTGCTGCAATTGTGGTATCTGATCCATATATTCGACCGCAACGGAGGGGATGCCATTGTTTTTCACGGCTACCGTCAGCGTACGTGAATCGGAAGGCGATGCGGTGGAATACGGGGAAATGGATTGGGAAAGGAAGGAATCATATACATCGTATATATCAATGGGAAGAAGTTCGCCGGGGAGCGGAACCAAAGTCTGTTCCCCGGCGCAGAGCGGCTAACAAGCGAATGCCCAGAACATCCGCATAAGGCGTTGATGGGCTCATCCGCCGTGTCAGCGTGTTGAACGATGTATCATGCCGCTCAACGTGATGATAAGGCGTTGGCGCCCTTGCCTTTCGTGGCGAGCGTCACGGCGATGATGGACGCGAGAGCGACGGCGTACAGTACGGTGATGATCGGAATCAGCGCGCTGTATCGGTGGGCCGCATCCGTCGCATGAGAGACGACGAAGGATGCCAACTGGTTGCCGGACAATCCGGCGAACGCCCACGCGCTCAAAGCCAGTCCGTGCACGGTGGACACTGACTTCATGCCAAAGTGCTGCTCAAGCAGCACCGGCAGCGTTGAACACGGCATCGACGGTCAGGATGACGCTGATGCTTCCCGCGATGGCCTTGGCCAGACCGAATCCCGCGACGGCGATGCCGGTGGCGAGACCTTTGGCGAACCACAGCATTAGGTTCTTCACCGGCGTCAGATAGCCGACGCCCAATCCAATGCCCATGATTACGCCATAGAAGATGAGCACGCCGGGGGCATCCTGCCGCGATACTGGCTCCGGTACCGGCGAACCTGCAGGCGAAGCAGACCGTTGAGATCAAAGCCGATTTCTTGATGTCCTTTTCGACGAAGGGTCCAAGGAGGGCGGCCGACATGCCAAGGATGTTGATTGGCCATGTAATATTCGTTCCTCTCTGTTGTTTGTTCGCCCTGCGACGAACAAACAACAAGATAATGGTGAAGTATTCCGTGGCCTTGAGCGTGCCGGGAGGCGGCAGAAGTGGGTAAGCCGTTGATTTCATTGGATTTTCCAACAAATGAACATTGTGTATGTTCACCTTGGGGATAAGCATGAGGAAAAACTCATGTGAACCTTGACACAGTTTTCATGGCTCACAATTCGAATGCGCGTTTGATGAAGGCATTGACGGTGTTCCAATACAGTTCGGGATCCACGACGGATGCTTCCATATGGCGTGCGTCGGGAACCATGAGCTTTTCTCGATCGATGCTCGAGCACGCTTCGTAATTGATCTTGAGAAAACGTGAGCTCACGATGTCGTCCTGTTCGCCATGAATGAACAGCATCGGAATGACAGTATGTCTGAGCGACTGCAGACAGGTGGCTTCCGAAAAATCGTACCCTGCATAATGTTTGCAGAACAATCCCGCGGCATCCACACATACCGCGGCAAGCGGTTTCGGCAGACGCGACGAATGCCGAAGGCTGTCGATGAACACCATGCGCGCAGACGTGTAGCCGCTATCGACAATCGCGGACACCACATTGCGCGGCAGACGCGGGTCTCCCGTCGTCATCATCACCGTTGCCGCGCCCATCGAACCGCCATACAGCAGGATACGGGCGTCGGCGTCACTCGACGCGATAAGGTCGATCCAATTCAGTAGATCATTGCGTTCAAGCCAGCCCATGCCGACGTACCGTCCCTCGCTCAAGTCTTGGGCGCGCTGTGACGGAACCAATACGGTGAAGCCCATGCGGGCGTAACGATGTGCCCATTTCGCGGTTTCCTCCGGTACACCGGTATAACCATGCATGCAGATTGCGTACAGGTGTGGCTTTGGCGAAGTGCAATCCGGATCGAACAGCCATCCATGCAGTCGAAGTCCATCATCGCTGGTAATCGTCACAGGCTGTTTGGCTTGCGCGAACCATTCTCCTGCTTCCTGTGCCTCACCCTGCTGAAGTTTTTCGATACGCTCCGGCGCAATCAGCGATTGATGGAAAACGGAACGTTTCCATTGCGTATCGATGCAGAAATGGAACAGGTATTTCGCAGTCGTAGCCAACGATGCGATACAGGCAGCCGTCACGGCTCCCGTGGCGATGCAAATGTCGCGAACGATTGTGTCATTGTCATGCTTCATTGCTGTCTCGTTTCCTTGCGATTGATGGATTGTTCACAATCACTATCGATTGTACGTGCGTACTGCGTTTTCGTGGGCTTTGACAGAGTTTTTTCATTTTTGATGTGAGATGTTTTTCGATAATGTCCGCCCTCGCCGTATACTGGTTAACTGTTGTCTTGGCGAGGGAAGCGTATGGCTTCCGTAATCGACTCGGCGTGTGATTGTAGGCTCCTTGTGGGTTGATTCACGGCTCGTTGATGCGCCGAAACAGAATGAACGAATAAAACATAAGGAGAAATAGCCCATGGCTACCACCATTACCCTCGAAGGCGCTGCCCGTACCGAGTTCGGCAAGGGCGCTGCCCGCCGCATGCGCGTCGCCAACCTTATTCCGGCCACCGTGTACGCAGGCGGCGAAGAGCCGGTCTTCGTGCAGCTGCCGATGAAGGAAACCACCCTGTCCCTGCGTCACACCAACGCTCTGTTCACCATCAAGTTCGGTGACGAGACCAAGATGGCCGTCGTCAAGGACGTTCAGCGCAACCCGGTGAAGCGCATCGTCGAGCACGTTGACTTCTACGAGGTCAAGGCCGGCGAGAAGATCGACGTCGAGGTGCCGGTGTTCGTCGAGGGCACCCCGAAGGGCGCTGCCGTCGCATTCGTCGACATTCAGGAGCTTAAGGTTCGCGCCGATGTCGCCAACCTGCCGGAGAAGATCGTGGTCAACGTTGACGGCCTGACCGACGGTTCCAAGGTCTTCGCCAAGGACGTCGTGCTGCCGGAAGGCGTTGTGCTCGACGTCGAGGATCCGGAAGAGTCCGTCGTCACCGTCGAGGTGCCGGAAGACGCTGCCGATGAGGCTGCTCCGGTTGAAGCCGCTCCGGCTGAAAACGCTGAGTGAGTTCAGTTAGCTTAAGGAAGTTAACTTTCATCTCTTACGGTTTTGAACAACCGTAAGAGATGATGAAAAGCCCATGTGCTCAGACGCGCGTGGGCTTTTTCATACCCGGCAACACCCGTTCTATGAGCTGGAAGACATAAGAGACTGACGGCGCATCCTGCATTTCTTACGCAATATTGGTACAACGGGTGGATACGGGCTATACGCGCCTATACGTTCAGTGAACCCGTATGGCACTGTCGGGTGCGAGGGGAACATTTGCGTACTGCCGGAGACGGACTGCGTGACGATCCGTTTTCCCGGCAGCCATCCTGATGCCGCACATTAATGGACTATATCGAGAATCATCATTTGACGGTGGTAGGCTTCCCACGTGAGATCACACTGATCGACAATGATCTGACGCAGGATTCCAGCAAATACGTCACATGCATCAGCATTCCAATCGAATAACGACTAGCATGACTGACGATGCATGGAAACAATGCACGAGAGACGAAGTGAGACGGTGCGGAAGAGAGAAACATTTGAATAAGCATATTATTCGGCTTGATGTGGTGACGGTGGTATTCCTTGGCGGATGCGTCGGCACGGGACTGCGGTATGCGAGCTCGTCCATTGCGGACGTGGGCGGCTTCCATGTCGGTACGTTCGCGGCCAATATGGTGGCCTGCTTCGTATATGCGGCGCTTTCCGCATGGCTGGGATCTTCCAGTCTGTTGAAAGGCCGTGCAAAAGAATACGTGAATCGTGGATTCGGCATGGGCATGTGCGGAGGCCTTTCCACCATGTCCACGCTCGCATTGGAAGAATTCATGATGATTGACGATCATGCGATTCCCAGAGTCCTCACCTATTGCTGCGCAACGTTCATTGTCGGTTTTTCGCTCGCCTACGCCGGTGCCTTATGCGGTTCGTGGTTGGCGGAACGAAACAAAGACGAACATGCTGACAAGGAGGCGATTCGATGAGCGCAATGCTTGCGATCGGCGTATGCGCATGCGGTGGCGTCGGCGCGGCCGCACGCTATATCTGCGATTCGTATATCAAGGCATTGTGGCGCAAAACGTTCCCGCTTTCGACGTTTGCCATCAATGTTGTGGCCGGTCTGCTTGCCGGCTTGGTGGCGGGATTGTTCGCGGCGAACACCATAAGCCCCGACTGCCGCCTACTGCTCGCAACAGGATTTCTCGGCGGTTTCTCAACGTTCTCAACCATGATGAACGAGACGGTTACGCTCCTGCGCAATGGGAAAATCGCTTGTTTCATCGGTTATGCTCTGGCTTCGATCGTCGTGCCCGTCATGGCCGTTGCGTGCGGTTACTGGCTGGCCTGAGCCACCGTAAACGTGATTCCAAAATCACGTCCGAATGCAGAGACTGGCTTCAGTCCGCGCGTAGCATGCAACCACGCTCGGGGCTATGGGAATCACGTATACCGATGAAAAGAAGTTCACCAAAGAACAGACGCAGCAACTGTTCCGATCCGTCGGATGGGTGTCAGGCAAATATCCGGAACGTCTGTACAAGGCTCTGATGGGATCGTCCACCGTGTTCAGCGCATGGGACGGCGACCGCTTGGTAGGCTTGGTGCGCGTGCTCGATGACACTGAGATGGTGGCTTATATGCATTACGTGCTGGTCGATCCGGAATATCAGGGTCATGGCATCGCAGGCCACCTGGTGGGCATGGTCAAAGAGAGATATCGCGACTACCGTTTATATTGAAGTCATGCCGGAAGAAAGCAAGAACGCCACCTTCTACCAGAAGCACGGCTTCTCAATCATGGAAGACGGCGCGGCCATGCAGATCCGCAATCCGGGAGAACGCCGCTGAAACAAGCATCGTGACGCCAACAATCTTATTGCCCCCGTCTAATGACGGGGGTATTGCTTTTTCGAGTATCCGCCAATACATCGGAGGGTTGGCTTGCATGCTTCACCCGAAAGGATCGCAGCATGACCGGAAGCGACGAACGGAACACGCAGAACGCGACGAGCGTTGGGAAGGCTGCGTTTCCAGCGCCTTCCGCCATGAAGTCTCCTCACCCCAATAGGCGACAGCGGCATGTTGTACTACGACGTCGAAACTACTCGCCCCATCATTCTCACCCACATCCCGCTGTCAGAGACCTGAACGTCATAATGGTGTTTTGGGGAATGAGGCACAGTCATTTTTTGAACAATTCAGAATACGTTCCGAGTCTATGGAGCATCAATCAGGCGTGAGGGCGGCGACTTTTTCGCAGGATGTTTCTTCCTATCTCATATCGCGAACGCTTGTAATCGAAAGAGATTATGATGTGGGAGAGTTACTAACCAGAACCGGTGCCACAAGCGCTGGAATACCAACAACCGCGGGCCGCTTTCGGGCGGCTGCAACAAGAAGAAGTAAAGAATGACTGAACAGAATCATCACGATCCGGCAGAGCTCGACAAGCTCACCGAGAAGTTCACCGTGCTCCCGAACGAAAACCCGGCCTCCGACGCCAAACGTGCCGAACTCATCGACAAGCCGGCATTCGGTCAGGTCTTCTCCGACAACATGGCCCACATGACTTGGACCAAGGGCGAAGGCTGGGGAGACCGCCGCATCGAGCCGTATGCGCCGCTGAAGATGGATCCGGGCGCATCCGTTCTGCACTATGCTCAGGAATGCTTCGAAGGTCTGAAGGCCTACCGTCATGCCGATGGCTCCACCTGGCTGTTCCGTCCGGATGCGAACGCCGAGCGTTTCCAGAACTCTGCCAAGCGTCTGTACCTGCCGGAACTGCCGATCGACGATTTCATCGGTTCCGTGGCCGCCCTCGTCAAGCGTGACGTGAACTGGGTTCCGACCCGCCGCGAGTACACCCTGTACATGCGTCCGTTCATGTTCGCTTCCGAGCCGTTCCTCGGCGTGCGTGCTCCGCAGGAAGTGGACTACTGCGTGATCGCATCCCCGTCCGGCCCGTACTTCCCAGGCGGCGTGAAGCCGGTCAGCATCTGGGTTGAAGACAAGTGGTTCCGCACCGGCCCTGGCGGCACCGGCTTCGCCAAGTGCGGTGGCAACTACGCCGCATCCCTGCTGGGCGAATACACCGGCATCGACCACGGCTGCGAGCAGGTCTGCTTCGTCGACGCCGCTACCAAGACCTACCTCGAGGAGCTTGGCGGCATGAACATGATGGTCGTGCACAAGGACGGCCACGTAGAGACCCCGTCTCTGACCGGCAACATTCTGCCGGGCGTGACCCGTCGCTCCCTGATTCAGCTCATCCAGGACAACGGCCACGACGTGGTCGAAACCATGATCGCTCTGGACCAGTTGCTCGAAGACATCAAGTCCGGCGAAGTCACCGAGGTGTTCGCTTGCGGTACCGCAGCCATCATCACCCCGATCGGTCGTTTCAAGTCCGAGAAGTTCGACGTGACCGTTGCCGACGGCAACTCCGGCGAATTCACCGTGAACCTGCGCAACCAGCTGCTGGGCATCCAGCTTGGCGAGATCGAGGATCCGCACAACTGGATGTGGAAGGTCTGCTGATTTTTCGCGACTGACTTATAGTTCAAAGTCCGCCGAGGGGCGGGGAACATGGTATTCGACATACTCAAGGCCGTTCGGCCAAGCCTACGGTCGAACACCATGTTTCCCGCCCCTCGGCTTATTGTGTACGATGGGAAGTCGCGAAATCCGAGAGTGAGGGAAGTGAGGGAAGGGAAAAGGATGGGAAAGCATGTCGGTGGCGTTGGAGAGTAATGCCTTCTTTTGGGGGATTGAATATTTGGCGACGTTCTGCTGCGGCATGTGCGGCGGACTTGCCGCCGTGCGCAAAGGCTACGATATCTTCGCGATTCTCGTCACCACATGGCTCACCGCATTGGGCGGAGGAATCATCCGTGACGTGCTGCTGGGCATCGCGCCACCGGTAGGCGTGTCGGATAAAGGACTGGTGATCGTTGCTCTGCTGGCTTCGGTGGCCGTCGCGGTGTGCCATCCCGAAATCAACAGGCTCAAATGGTCCATGCTGTCGTTGGATGCTCTGGCATTGGGATTGTATGCGGTCAACGGTACCAGCAAAGCCATGATGTACCACACGTCAGGCATGACCGCGGTTTTTCTCGGCATGTTCACCGCGCTTGGAGGTGGCCTGATTCGAGACATGCTCATCAACGAAGTGCCGATGGTGATTCGTGACAAACATTGGTATGCGGTTCCATCTGCCGTGGGATGCGTACTGACGGTGCTTGTCTGCAAAGGCGTGGACGCTGGAATCGTCAGTTTTCCAGCCGAAGTGGTGCTTGATCTGCTGATCGTCGCATTGATGGTCAGTATGCGATTGGTATCGGTGATTTTCGACATTCAGCTTCCGGGGAGCGTTGGTGCGTCATAATACATATCTGCCAAGTGAAGCGAAATATTTGAAACGACCGGTCATTCATTCTGATAAGGATTCCGACAAACGCAAGTGTGACAAGCGTAGGTAGCGACAGTGAGATGGTAATTAAACGGAAGACATTTGCGTAACAAAAAATCCCGCAGGAAAAACCTGCGGGATTTTCGTTAGCTGTGAGCTTCTAAAACTCAGAGAGCGTTGATGGCCACGGCAAGACCGGACTTGCGGTTAGCAGCCTGGTTCTTGTGAATCACGCCAGCGCCAGCAGCCTTGTCGAGCTTCTGAGCTGCGACCTTGTAGGCGGCTTCTGCTGCGGACTTATCGCCGGCGGCGATAGCTTCACGGGTGGCGCGAACGGCAGTCTTCAGGCTGGACTTCACGGCCACGTTGCGCTTGTGGGCCTTCTCGTTGGTGAGAACGCGCTTCTTCTGCGACTTAATGTTTGCCACTATTTCTCCAAACGACGTTTTCTATAAGGACATACAAACGATGATGATAACATGGCGCGCGGATAAATTGCCAACGGGCTTAGGAGTGTCGCGACTCACCATGCCGATACTAGCAGTTAGAATCGTTTGCGTCGAATATTTCAAGAGGAGGATGGCGTGGGCCAGCAGCATAACCAGCCCGGTTTCACCGATCAGTCGTTGATTCGCAATTTCTGCATCATCGCGCATATCGATCACGGCAAGTCCACGGTGGCAGACCGTATTCTGCAGCTCAGCGGCATCGTGCCCGAACGTGAGATGCGTGATCGTTTCCTGGATCGTATGGATATTGAGCAGGAGCGTGGCATCACCATCAAATCGCAGGCTGTGCGCGTGCCGTGGACGTTCGACGGCACTGAATATACCCTCGGCATGATCGACACTCCAGGCCACGTCGATTTCACTTATGAGGTTTCCCGCGCTCTCGCCGCATGCGAAGGCGCAGTGCTGCTTGTCGACGCGACGCAGGGCATCGAAGCGCAGACCCTGTCGAACCTGTATATGGCCATCGACCATGATCTGGCCATTATTCCTGTACTGAACAAAATCGATCTTCCCAGCGCGGAACCAGACAAGCATGCCGAGGAAATCGCAGGCCTGATTGGTTGCGATCCTTCCGAAGTGCTGCGCGTGTCCGGTAAAACCGGTGAAGGCGTGACCGAACTGCTCGACCGCATTGTTGCCGACGTTCCTGCACCAACCGGCGATCCGAAAGCTCCCGCGCGTGCGCTGATCTTCGACTCCGTCTACGACTCCTACCGCGGCATCGTCACCTACATTCGTATGGTCGATGGCGAGTTGCGTTCCCGTGAGAAACTGCACATGATGGGTATTGGCATGACCCATGATCCGATTGAAATCGGCGTGATCAGCCCAGACATGATGCCTACGAAGGCGCTTGGTGCGGGTGAGGTCGGTTATGTTATCACCGGCGCGAAAGACGTCAGCCAGTCCAAGGTGGGCGACACCATCACTTCCGCGCTCAAGCCTGCGGCCGATCCGCTCGAAGGCTATCGTGACCCGCAGCCCATGGTCTACGCTGGCCTGTTCCCAATCGACAACGCGCAGTATCCGGAACTTCGTGAGGCGCTCGACAAGCTCAAGCTCAACGACGCGGCTTTGATCTACGAGCCGGAAACGTCCGTGGCGTTGGGCTTCGGTTTCCGCTGTGGCTTCCTTGGCCTGCTGCATATGGAAATCGTGACCGAACGACTGAGCCGCGAATTCGATCTCGACTTGATCTCCACCGCACCGAACGTGCCATACGAGGTCACCGCGGAAGACAATTCCGTGCATCGTGTGACCAATCCGAGCGAATTCCCCGACGGCAAGATCAAGCAGATCGTCGAACCGGTGGTTGCCGCCGACATCATCACTCCGAAGGAATTCATCGGCGCGGTTATGGACTTGTGCCAGGACCATCGTGGACAGATGGGCACTATGGAATATATTTCCGCCGACCGTGTGGAAATGCATTATCGCATTCCGTTGGCCGAAATCGTGTTCGACTTCTTCGACCAGTTGAAGAGCCGCACCAAGGGCTATGCGTCGCTCGACTACCATGAGGACGGCGAACAGTCCGCCGATCTGGTGAAGGTCGATATTCTCATCCAGGGTGAGAAGGTCGATGCGTTCAGCGCCATCGTGCATAAGGATAAGGCGTATTCCTACGGCGTGATGATGACGAAGAAGTTGCGTGAGCTCATTCCTCGCCAGCAGTTCGAAATTCCGATTCAGGCCGCCATCGGCTCCCGCATTATCGCACGTGAGAACATTCGCGCACTGCGCAAGGACGTGCTCGCCAAGTGTTATGGCGGCGATATTTCCCGTAAGCGCAAGCTGCTCGAAAAGCAGAAGGCCGGCAAGAAGCGTATGAAGATGCTCGGCCATGTCGAGGTGCCGCAGGAGGCGTTCATCGCCGCATTGTCGACCGGAGACGCAGGCAACGACCGCGACACCAAAGACAAGATTCGCGCCGCCCAGAAAACCGAAGGCTGATGTTCGAAGCCTACATTCATGTGCCGTTCTGCATACGGCGCTGTGGGTACTGTGATTTCAACACGTATACCGCTGTCGACATGGGAGCGGGCGCTTCGCGTGGCAATTACGCCAATATGGTGATTCGCGAGATGTCAATCGTCCATGATTGGCAGATCGCGCATGGCGTTAACGAACCGGAAGCGGCCACCGTCTTTTTCGGCGGTGGCACTCCCACGATTCTGAAAGCCTCGGATCTGGTCGCCATGTTGAATGCCGTGCGTGACACGTGGGGCATTGCCGACAATGCGGAAATCACCACCGAAGCGAATCCGGACACGGTGAACGCCGATTACGTGAAGGAACTCGCGGACGGCGGATTCAACCGCATCTCTTTCGGCATGCAGTCGGCTGTGCCAAGCGTGCTGAAAACATTGGATCGTACGCATACCCCGGCCAATGTGGCGGCGGGAATCGCAGCGGCAAATGCTGCCGGCATGCGTTCCAGCGTGGATTTGATTTACGGTGCGCCGGGGGAGAGTCTCGACGATTGGCGTGTTTCCGTACGTACGGCGATCGACTTGGGTGTTGACCATATTTCGGCATATGCGTTGACCGTCGCACCGAACACGAAAATGGGACGTCAGATTGCTGTTGGAACCTTGCCAACGCCTGATGATGACGATGAGGCGACCAAGTATGAGATTGCCGACGATCTACTGAGCGCAGCCGGTCTTGAATGGTATGAGATCAGCAATTGGGCACGTCCTGGTTATGAATCGCAACATAATCTTGGCTATTGGCGCAATGTTGATTGGGCGGGGCTCGGTCCCGGCGCACACAGCCATTACGGCAATGTGATGGATGTTGAACAGTCCGCGTCGGCTGAAACATCTGAAACGGTCAAATCGTCGGGCTTGCGCAGCTGGGATATTGCGCATCCTCGCATGTGGGGGCAGGCTATCAACGATGATAATGTGCCATGGTCGGGAAGCGAACGAATCTCCAACGAGGAGAACCTCGAAGAAATCATCATGCTTGGTCTGCGCATACGTGAGGGTCTGGATTTGAGTCGCCTTGGAAACATGGTTGATATGGCTCGCATCCAGCCCATGGAAGACGAAGGCCTTATCGTTATCCGTGACGGACGTGTGATTCCAACCCGAACCGGACGCTTGCTCAACGACACCGTCATCGAGCGTTTCTTCGACGCCTGCTCGTTGTAATGCCGATAATCCTCTGACGAATTGGTTTTAGATGATCCATCTTGGTATGGGTGGATACAGTGTGCAGATTGAAACGGGCCTCGGATGCAGGTTGTTGCATTCCAGGCCCGATGGCATAGAGCTTAGAACGAGGCTGTCACCGGATGTTCGTAATCAGCGCATCGTGAGTCCGCCATCGACATGCAACGTCTGACCGGTGACGAAACGAGCGTCCTCGCCAACCAGCATCGCCACACCGCCCGCAATATCATCAGCCGTGGCAAGCCTGCCCAAAGGCGTCTGCGCGATGATGCGCTCGCGGACGTCTTCGGTGGTGGCGCGGCTCGAATCCGTGCCCACAGTCAAACCGGCCGCGATGGCGTTCACCGTGACGCCCCACGCTCCGGCCTCCTGCGCCAGCGAGCGCGTGAATCCGATGAGTGCTCCTTTGGCTGCGATGTAGTCGTGGTAGGGGACGATCGGGCTGTCTACGAGGTTGCTGGAGATGTTGACGATGCGTCCCCATGATTGGCGTCGCATGTAGGGCAGCGCGGTCGTGCAGGTGTTGTAGGTGCCTTTGAGACATCCTTCGAGTTGGGTCGCGTAGTCGTTCCAGCTGGTGTTGCTGAAGGTGTTGCGGTTGCGTGGGTCGAACGAGTAGTGGCTGAGCGCGTTGTTGATGAGGATGTCGATGCCGCCGAAGGCGTTGGCTGTGGTTTGTGCGAGTTCGTTGACTTGGGTTTCGTCGGTCACGTCGGCTTTGCATGTGATGACGCGTCCTTGTGCGTCCGCTTCGTTTTCGATGTGTTGCTTGGTGTGTTGGGCGCGTTCGTCGTTGCTTAGGTAGTCGATGGTCACGTTGGCGCCGAGTTGTGCGAGTCTGAGTGCGATTGCGGCGCCGATGCCTCGGCTTGCGCCGGTGATGATGGCGGTTTTGCCGGTGAGTGTCCGGTGTTCGGATTGCTGGTTCACGTAAGGTCCTTTGGGATTATTCGTAGTCGATGTCGAAGGTGTCGGCGTAACGGTCGGTGTTGCGTTCGATGTCGACGGCTCTGACGAGGTCGAGGATGTTGAATCCGCCGTCGTGGTGCCATCCGGATTTCGCGCGGTTCATTTCTCCGACGGGGCAGATGCGGTCGATGCCGTATTCGCCCACTTGTTGCGCGAGTGCGAACAGTCTGGATGAGCTTGTGGCGATCGCACAGGTTTGCAGCCACTCGCGGTAGGGTTTCAGTGTGGGCAGCGCGTGTTTGAGTTGGTCCACGGCGACGATGTTAATGGTGCGGTTGAGCGGTGTCCCCAACGAGGGGAGACTGCTGGTATTGGGGTAGTAGAGCACGGTCCAGTCGGTGCCTTGCGGCGATTCGATGACGAACGGTGCCTGTGGGTCGGCCTGTGCGGCGCTGTCTGGAGTCATGGACGTCATGAACAGCGCTTGCATCTCGGTTTGAGAGCGTGCCCTGCGGATGGCGAGGGATTCCGTGTCGGAAGGGGTTGATCGTGGATATTTGCGTTGTTGCGAGTCGAGTTCGCTGGCGAGCAGTTCCGCCGTCTGAGCGGGGGAGATGGCTCCGCCGCGTTCCACGAAGATGGTTTGCGGTGCCAGGCAGCTTTGCTGGTCGTAGGTGGCCACGTCCACGGCCATACGGTGCACGGTTTGCACGTGAGTGTCCGCGCGTAGCGCTTCACGTCCGATGAGTGAGAAGCCGATGCGTGCGCCATAGCTGAGGAACGGTTTGCCCGCGCTCACGCGTGGACGGATCGCCTCGGTGGTGTGCGACGAACCGTAGGCGATCACGGCGTTCGCTTCGCCGATCGCCACGTCTTCAAGCTCTACCGTGCCGCCGCGCCACGGCACTATGGCCAATACGTCGGCGAGATCCGGGTTGATCTGTGTCAGAGAACGAGCGAACAGTACGGGCATCAGCGGTTCGTCGAACGATGATTTGCCGATGATCGCGCTTTTCGTCAGCAGACTCATGGTCATGCTCCATACGGGAATGCCGGGAACATTGCTGGAAAACACGTGGAATGTCAAGTCCGGCCCGTACAGGCGCGTGTATCCGCCGGACTTGTTCGGTCGGTATTCGTCCAGCATGCGCGGGCTTGGCAGTTCGTCATCAAGAAAACGCAATAGTTCGCGTCTGCGGAACATGCGCATGTAACGTTTCAGTTCGATACGCGTCATCGTCGCGTCATAGCCGGTGATGGAGGGAATCAGAGACTCCGCTATCTGGCGACCCTCATAATCGGGATTCGTCCACAATTCCACCGCCTCGCCGATGATGTCGACGATGTGTTCGACGGAATATGCTGCCAATGTCTGCGATCGATTGCAACGCGTTGTCTCGCACAAATCTTGGACAGTCTCAGGCGTGAGTACCGGATAACGCAACGTGACCTCACCGCGGTCGGTGAGAACGCCGCGTGTTTCGAAATCCTCAAATACGAAGCCGCGCGGCGCATGGAAAATGTCGATGACGCTCATGCGTTTGCCGCCATCACCTCGTCGACGGCGATGGAGCAGCCGCGTGCCTCCGCACCCTTCGCACGACCGTTGAGCTCGTAACCGGAATCGGTGCGCACGCCAAGATCTTCGGTCAGAATCGCCAGACAGGAATTCCAATTCGCCAAATCGTAATGCGCGATCACCCCCTGCTCGCCATCGGCGACAGGCGTGAGCGTCGCCGGATCGAGGAATACGGAACGAACCCACGACGGCGTCGCCTTCAGATAATTCGACGAACCATCCGTATAGTACGACAGCAGATTCTGATCGTAAATCTGCGAACTCAACTCCGTCATACCGTACATGTTCACGCAATGCGTGCGTGCGACGCCAAACACCTCAAGGAACTTCGCATACAAATCATCGACGGTCATATCGGTTTTCGTGCTCTTGAAACCACCGGTATCGAAAACACGCGAATCCTTCGCCAACGCATAGGTTTTGCCCCGCTCGGCAAGATAGTCAAGCAGATACAGATACGCGGACGAAGCGCCCATCAGCATCACCGGCTCGCCGTCTGCCACCGACTGATCAAGGAACTTTTCCACACCAGCGAAGTCCAAACCATCCTCATGGAAGAAGAAGCCGCTGCCCTCGCTGCCGCACTGCTCCACCGCACGCGTCAGATAACGGGCCAACGAACCATTATGATTCATCTCCCAGGCAGGGGAGAGCACCGCGATACGCATGCGCTCACGGTCAGGCATGATGAAATGACGGAACGGGCCGATCATCGACGCATCCCACACCTCAAGATCAGGATGATAGTTGCGTCCACGCTGACCCGGATGCGTAGTGCCGCTGGTCATGAACACTGCCTCGCAATCATCTTCAGGCACCGAAGTGAGCGTCAGCATCTTGAACCCATCCACCGGCATCGGCGGAATATCCATCCAATCCGACAACATCTGCGGAGTCACCCTACGAGACATGCAATACGCGCGATACTGCATGTTATGGGCAAACTGGAAAGCGAAAATCTTATGTGCGAGCGCGTCGAACGCCTCATCCGGAGCGACTTCGCAACCATACTTTTCGATGAACTCAAGCACGTTTGCCTTGACTTCCTGCGCGTCGGCACCCAACGACATTGATGTCATATGCGGTATTCCTTTCTATAAACGATACTGATATTCGAAAGCAAATCAGATCTGCGACGGAACTTCAGCTTCGCTGTTTCCTTTACGACGATTGATCAGATTCGGCAGGTCGATCAGCAGTGCCTTGAGAATCACCACACAGAACGCCCCAACCAGAATCGAATTGGAGAAGAACACGTGAGCGCCGCCCTCCAAGCCGCTCAACGCGCTCGGCAGCGCGATGCCCAACAGCAGGGACAATCCAATGACCGCCTGGGAACGGTCGTTCGACTCCACCTTGCGCAGCGTATTGAAGCCCGTGCTGATCAGGCTTGCCGCGGCCGGCAGGAAAATGCCGCCGATCACAGGGGAAGGAATCAACGACAATACCGCTCCGGCCTTCGGAATGAAACCAAGAACCACAAATACCACGCCGGCGATGATCACCGGCACACGGGTACGGGTCTTGCCCTCATCCGTGACCTTAAGCAACGCGACATTCTGCGGATACGCGGTAGTGGTGAAACCGCCGATCAGCGAAGAAATCGCGGAACCGGCAGCCTCGCCGGCCAAACCATAACGAACCTGACGATCCTCAAGCTTGACGCCCTGGATCTCACTGGCCGCCTGATACACGCCAAGCGCCTCCATAATCGCAACCATATATGCGATGAAGAACGGCACAAACACCGCCGCATCAAAGTCAAAACCGCCATACGGCATAATCTGAGGAAGACCAAACCAAGGCTTCGACGCGACACCGGAAAAATCAGCCATGCCAAATACCATCGAAAGCGCAGTGCCGGCAACCAGAGCAATCAGATAGGAAAGCGCCCTGGCCATACCCTTGCCGAACTGGGAAAGCGCCACCACCAGCACGCAAGTCACGATAGACACGGCCAACGTCTTCGGATCGGCAAAACCATCATCGCCGGGAGCGCCACCAAGAAACTCGCTCAACGTGAAACTCGACAGCGAAACGCCAACCAGAAAAATAATCACGCCCGACACTATCGGCGCGAACAGAAAACGCATCTTCTCAATCACACGGGTCAGACACAGCACCAAGAAAATCAGCGAACTGACAAAAATCGACGTACCAGCGGCAGCCAACGAACCAGCAGTGCCCGCAGCGATCATCAACGCATCGAACGCGGCGGACGGACCCTGCACAATCGGCAAACGCACCAACCTCGTGGCCTGAATCAATGTGACCAAACCAGACACAATGAAAATGGCATTCACCATATTTGACGACAACGCCAACGGCAAGCCAATGGCACCAGCCACAAACACCGGATCAAGCCACACATTGGACACCAACACATGCTGCAAACCCAGCAGCACATTCTTCGGAGTCAACTTCTTCGAACCCGAACCAAGCTGCTCAGGCACCTGCGACGCATCAGACACGCCAAATCCCTTCTCTTTCCACGAAACACACGGCCAAACACCAGCCGTCAGCACAGAGAAGACGCGCACGCGCACCGTTCGTAACATCCCTACGCAGGCACTACCCTGTTCAGGTCATAAGGGTCCGGGCAAACGCCCATCTCAGCCACATCGGCTCCCCTGTACTCTTCGGACAACCACCAGCATAACGACACGCATCGATACCGGCAACCACCACAACCCAACACATATCCTCCACATTTTCCCAAGAAAAAACAGTCTTGACTTTTCCGAGTATTCGTTATATGGACACGCGAAACGTATTTGATACAGGGGCGCGGTATTCTAAACCACGCATTAAAGAACCGCAAGACTTTTCTTGCCCAAAAACATTGAAGGTGGTTTCGGTGACTTTCCACGCCCCGTTAGATCTCACGATCCATGATTCCCAAGGTATGTACGATCCCGGCGCCGAGCACGACGCCTGCGGCGTGGGTATGGTCACCACCCTCAACAAGCGCCCCGAACGCAAAATCGTCGACGACGCCATCGAAGTGCTCGTCAACCTCAACCACCGCGGAGCCGTAGGCGCCGAAGAAAACACCGGCGACGGCGCAGGCATCCTCATGAGCATGCCCGACGAATTCATGCGCGCCACCGCAGGCGTCGAACTGCCCGAAGAAGGCCACTACGCCGCCGGCATCGCATTCCTCGACCGCGACATCGCCACCTCCGGACAACAAGAACAAGCCATCGCCAAAATCGTGCGCGAAGAAGGCCTCGAAGTACTCGCATGGCGCGTCGTACCCACCAACCCGGACGGACTCGGACTGCAGGCGCTCGCCAGCATGCCCGCGTTCAAGACGCTGGTCGTGGCCGACCCCGAAGGCCAGCTCGCAGGCATCGAACTGGACCGCAAGACCTTCCGCATCCGCAAGCGCGTCGAACACGAGGTGGGCATCTACTTCGCGTCCCTGTCCGCACGCACCATCACCTACAAGGGCATGCTCACCACCATGCAGCTCAAGCCCTTCTTCCTGGATCTTTCCGACGAGCGCATGAAGGCGAAGATCGCCATCGTGCACTCCCGCTTCTCCACCAACACGTTCCCGAGCTGGCCGCTGGCCCAGCCGTTCCGCCAGCTGGCCCATAACGGCGAGATCAACACCATCCAGGGCAACCGCAACTGGCTGTCCGCACGTGAAGGCCGCCTAAGCTCCGAACTGCTCGGCGAATTCAAGCCGCTGCTGCCGATCGCTACCCCGGGCTACTCCGATTCCGGCACGTTCGACGAATGCCTCGAACTGCTGCACCTGTCCGGACGTTCCATGCCACATGCCATCTCCATGATGCTGCCGCCGGCATGGGAGAAGAACGACCAGCTTGACCCCGATGTCAGGGCGTTCTACGAATACAACAATACGCTGATCGAACCGTGGGACGGTCCGGCGCACATCATCTTCACTGACGGCACCCAGGTCGGCGCGCTGCTCGACCGCAACGGCTTCCGCCCCGGCCGCTGGCAGCTTACCGACGACGGCTACATCGTGCTCGCATCCGAAACCGGCGTGCTCCCGGAGAACGCCGAGGAACACATCGTGTCCAAGGGCCGCCTGGAACCGGGCAAGATGTTCCTCGTCGATACCAAGGAAGGCCGCATCATCCCGGACGAGGAGATCAAGAAGTCCCTCGCGTCCCAGCATCCGTACCGTCAGTGGGTCGAAGGCAACACCGTCGAGATGAGCCAGCTGCCCAAGCGCGAGCACGTCAACCACTCCGGCCAGTCCGTGCAACGCCGCCAGCGCGCCTTCGGCTACACCGAAGAGGATCTGAAGCTGCTGCTCGCCCCGATGGCCAACACCGGCAAGGAGCCGCTCGGATCCATGGGCAATGACGCGCCTATGGCCGCGCTTTCCTCCCGCAGCCGCATGCTGTTCGACTACTTCACCCAGAAGTTCGCGCAGGTCACCAATCCGCCGCTCGACTGGGAGCGTGAAAAGATCGTGACCTGCCTTGAATCCGCCATCGGTCCCGAGCCGAACCTGCTGGCCGATTCCGAACTGCATGCCAAGAAGATCCTCATTCCGTTGCCGGTGCTCAACTCCGACGAGATGGCGCAGCTCAAGCGCCTCGACCGCGCCAAGATCCTCGGCGGCTACTATAAGCCGTTCGTTGTCAAGGGTCTTTATCAGGTCGCTGGCGGCGGCAAGGCGCTGAAGGAACGTCTCGACGAGATCTTCCAGGAAGTCGACGAAGCCATCGAAAACGGATCCAACTTCCTCGTGCTCTCCGATCGCGACTCCAACTACACGTGGGGACCGATTCCGTCGCTGCTGCTCACCTCCGCGGTGCAGCACCATCTGCTGCGCAGACACACGCGCACCCAGATCTCCATGGTCGTCGAGGCCGGCGATGTGCGTGAAATCCACCATGTCGCTCTGCTGATCGCCTATGGCGCGGCGGCCGTCAACCCGTATCTGGCGTTCGAATCCGTCGAAGACCTGTCCCGCAAGGGCTATCTCAACGTCGATGCCGAAACCGCGGTGAAGAACCTGACCAACGCGTTGTCGACCGGCGTGCTCAAGATCATGGCGAAAATGGGCGTCTCCACCATCATGAGCTACCGTGGCGCACAGCTGTTCGAAGCCATCGGCCTGAACAAGGACGTCATCGACGAATACTTCACCGGCACCACCTCCCGCGTCGGAGGCGTCGGACTCGACGAACTGGCCGAAGAGGTCGCCATCCGCCATCGCGTGGCCTACCCGTCGCAGTGGACCGCCCGCCCGCACCGCAACCTGCGCACCGGCGGCGAATACAAGTGGCGTCGTACCGGCGAAGACCACCTCAACGACCCTGAAGCCATCTTCCTGCTGCAGCAGTCCACCCAGCGCGGTGACTACGACATGTTCAAGAAGTACTCGGCGCACATCAACGACACCTCCAACCGTTTGATGACGCTGCGCGGCCTGATGAAGTTCAAGTCCGGTCGCAAGCCGATCGACATCAGCGAGGTCGAACCGGCCAGCGAGATCGTCAAGCGTTTCTCCACCGGCGCCATGAGCTATGGCTCCATCTCCCAGGAGGCGCACGAGACCCTCGCGATCGCCATGAACACCATCGGCGCACGTTCCAACTCCGGTGAAGGCGGCGAATCCGAAGACCGCATCAATGATCCGCTGCGCTACAGCAAGATCAAGCAGATCGCATCGGCACGTTTCGGCGTGACCAGCGACTACTTGGTGCACGCCACCGACCTGCAGATCAAGCTCGCCCAAGGCGCCAAGCCTGGCGAAGGCGGACATCTTCCTGGCGCCAAGGTTCCGCCGTGGATCGCCAAGGTGCGTCACGCGACTCCGGGCGTCGAGCTCATCTCCCCGCCGCCGCACCATGACATCTACTCCATCGAGGATCTGAAGCAGCTGATCAACGACGCGAAGATGGCCAATCCGAAGGCCCGCGTGCACGTCAAGCTCGTTTCCGAGTTCGGTGTGGGCACCATCGCCGCAGGCGTTGCCAAGTGCCATGCCGACGTGGTGCTGATCTCCGGCTACGACGGCGGCACTGGCGCGGCTCCGCTCAACGCCATCAAGCACGCCGGCACCCCGTGGGAGATCGGCCTGTCCGAAACCCAGCAGACGCTCGTGCTCAACGGCCTGCGTTCCCGCATCACCGTGCAATGTGACGGCGAGCTCAAGACGGGCCGCGACGTGGTGATCGCAGCCCTGCTCGGCGCCGAGGAATTCGGTTTCGCCACCGCCGCGCTGATCGTCGAAGGCTGCGTCATGATGCGCGCCTGCCAGAAGAACACCTGCCCGCAGGGCATCGCAACCCAGGATCCCGAACTGCGCGCACGCTTCAAGGGCAAGCCGGAACATGTCATCAACTTTTTCATGTTCATCGCCGAGGAAGTACGCGAGCTGCTCGCCCAGCTCGGCTTCCGCACCTTGGAAGAGGCCGTCGGCCATGTCGAATGCCTCGACCAGAACGAAGCGATCAAGCGTTGGAAGTCTGACGGCATCGACCTGAGCAACGTGCTCATGCAGCCGGGACCGGTGCCGGGAACCATCCTGCACCAGACCATCGAGCAGAACCACGAGCTCGACAAGGCGCTCGACAACAAGCTCATCGAGCTCGCGCAGCCCGCCCTTGAGAAGAAGGAGCCGGTGCGCATCGAGATGCCGATCCGTAACGTGTACCGTACGCTCGGCACCATGGTCGGCTACGAGATCACCAAGCGTTACGGCGAGGAAGGCCTGCCTGACGACACCATCGACATGACGTTCCATGGTGCGGGCGGCCAGTCCATCGGCGCGTTCATTCCGCGTGGCGAGACCATCCGCGTGTACGGCGAAGTCAACGACTACGCGGGCAAGGGACTTTCCGGCGGACGCATGGTCGTGCGTCCGGAGGCGGGCATCACCTTCGATCCGCATGAGAACGTGATCGCGGGCAACGTCACCGGCTTCGGTGCCACTTCCGGCCAGATGTTCGTGGCAGGTCGTGCAGGCGAACGCTTCGGCGTGCGCAACGGCGGCGCCACCTTCGTGGTGGAGGGCGTCGGCGACCATGGTTGCGAATACATGACCGGCGGCACCGTCGTGATCCTCGGTCCCACGGGTCGCAACCTCGGCGCAGGCTTCTCCGGTGGCCACGTGTACGTGCTCGACCTTGACATGAAGCAGGTCAACCCGGCTGCCGCCGCCAACGGCGCGTTGCTGTTCGAACCGCTCGACAGTGAGTCGAACGAAATCGTGCACGGTCTGGTCAAGCAGCATGCCGAAGAAACAGGCTCCGCATTCGCGGCCGGACTGCTCGCCGACTGGGAGAACGCATCCAAGCGATTCACACACATCGTTCCGAAGCACTTCCTCGCCATGCAGAAGGCGATGAAGAACGCCGAAGAGAACAACATCGATTTCAATACGCCCGGCGTCTGGGAACAGGTGTACGAGCAGGTTATGGAAGGAGCGCGCTGACATGGGAGATCCACGTGGATTCCTGAAGGTCCGTACCCGTCGCGAACTGGCCGAACGCCCCGTCGAGGAGCGAATCAAGGATTGGTTCGACGTCCACGCCGAATCCGGCCTGCAGCCTTGGACCACCGAACAGGCGGCCCGATGCATGGACTGCGGCACGCCGTTCTGCATGAGCGGCTGCCCGCTGGGCAACATCATCCCAGAATTCAACGATCTGGTGCGCCAGGAGAAGTGGGAGGACGCGTACAACCGCCTGTCCGAAACGAACAACTTCCCCGAAGTCACAGGCCGCATCTGCCCCGCGTTGTGCGAGGCAGCCTGCGTGCTCGGCATTCACCAGCCGCCGACCATGATCAAGAACGACGAATGCACGATCATCGATCAGGCTTGGGAACTCGACTACGTCAAGCCATTGCCTCCGCAGCGCCTGACCGACCAGACCGTCGCCGTGGTCGGCTCCGGCCCGTCCGGTCTGGCATGCGCCCAGCAGCTTACCCGCGCAGGCCACACCGTGGTCGTATACGAGCGTGATGACGCCATCGGCGGCCTGATGCGCTACGGTATCCCGAACTTCAAACTCGACAAGCGACTCATCGACCGCCGCGTGGAACAGATGGAAGCCGAAGGCACCGTGTTCCGCACCGGCGTGGAGATCGGCAAAGACATCTCATGGGACGATCTGCGATCCCGCTACGATGCCGTGGTCGTACGCCATCGGCTCCACCGTGCCGCGCGACATGAAGATTCCGGGCCGTGAACTCAAGGGCATCCACTTTGCCATGGAATTCCTGCCCGACGCGACCCGCCGCGTCTACGGCGTCAAGCCAGTCAACGACATCACCGCTGAAGGCAAGCACGTCGTGATCATCGGTGGCGGCGACACCGGATCCGACTGCCTGGGCACGTCCATCCGCCAAGGCGCCAAGGACGTCACTGTGCTGCAGATCATGCCGCAGGAACCAAGCGAACGCCCGGCCAACCAGCCATGGCCGACCTTCGCGCGCCTGTACCAGAAGACCTCCTCCATGGAAGAGGGCGGCGAGTACATCTACTCCACCGACTCCGTGAACTTCGAGGGCACCGAAGAGGAGAAGGCCAAGGTCACCATTGATAACTCGACCACCGCCGAAGGCTTCGTGGCCGATGAGCGTGGTCATGTCACCGGCTTGAAGGTCGTCTCCGTGGCTCCCGGCGAAAACTGGTCCGTTCACTCGCCAGCCTGGCACCGAGCGCGTGCTGCCCGCCGATCTGGTCCTCATCTCCGTGGGCTTCCTGCATCCGGACACCGAGACCATCCTCGACCAGCTGCCCGTCGAACTCGACAAGCGTGGCAACATCGCTCGCAATGACAAGTTCGCCACCTCCCAGGATGGCGTGTTCGTGTGCGGCGATGCCGGCCGTGGCCAGAGCCTCGTGGTCTGGGCCATCGCCGAAGGCCGCTCCTGCGCCGCAGCCGTGGACGAGTACCTCTCCAAGGAAAAGAGCGAGCTGCCGGCCCCGATCAAGGCCAGCCAGCGTCCGATGATGCTGCCTCGCTGAATACTTTCCAAACAGAAACATGAAAATCCCTTCTTCGTGAGGGGATTTTTGCGTTTCTGGGATTAATTACTGCCTTGAGCCTTCAGTAATGTTTATATTTCGAGAATATTGCATACGTGGTTAACATGAAGCTCCTATGGTGTCTTTCGTCGCCAAAAAGATGACGCCAGAATATTTGGGAGAGATTCATGAACACACGCCATGTCACTTCACTGGTCGCGGCCGGTGCGGCAATCGTCATGCTGCTCAGCGGCTGCGGATCGACCGGTACCTCCAATTCCAGCAATGCTTCAGATTCCAATATCATTTCCGTGTACGGCAGTGAGCCGGCACACCCACTATTCCCCGGCAACACCACTGAGGCCGGTGGCGGCAAGGTTGTAGACCAGCTGTTCGCAGGTCTGGTGACCTACGATGCGAAGGGCGGCATCCACAACGAGGTAGCAGACAGCATCACCTCCAGCGACAACGCCACGCATTACGTCATCAAGCTCAAGAGCGGATGGAAGTTCACCGACGGCACTCCGGTGACCGCGCACTCCTTCGTAAACGCATGGAATTACACCGCCAACAGTGCCAACAAGCAGGCCAGCGCCAGCTTCTTCAGCACAATCGAAGGCTATGATGATCTGCAAAAGCCGGACGTGGACCCCAAGGCCACGCTGAGCGGCCTGACCGTCGTTGACGACAACACCATCGATGTCAAGCTCAGCCAGCCCGACTCGGCATTCCCGGTCAAGGCCGGCAGCCACGCCTACATGCCGTTGCCCGAATCCGCGTTCAAGGACCCGAAGAAGTTCGGTCAGCACCCAGTGAGCAACGGCCCATACAAGTTCGTGTCCTGGCAGCACAACCACAGCATCGAAATGGTGAAGAACCCTGACTACAAGGGCAATCGTGTCGCCAAGAACGATAGGTCCTGAACTTCAAGATCTATACCTCGCCTGATTCGGCATACGCCGACCTACGCGGTGGCAACCTGGACTTCACGTAAACACGATTCCTGACACCGCACTTACCTCCTTCCAATCCGAC
>ENA-OQNJ01000008-OQNJ01000008.1-human-gut-metagenome-genome-assembly--contig:-NODE-8-length-45329-cov-4.046148_pt1 | contig 45329 bp, 50 predicted proteins | sample MGYA00242630_ERZ504882 | MGnify/ENA primary metagenome ERZ504882 (study PRJEB26092, sample SAMD00036408) | human gut metagenome | host: Homo sapiens | study: EMG produced TPA metagenomics assembly of the... | reverse complement strand
TGCAGGGCAATACAGGCCACGCAACGGCTGCTGTCCTGATGGACACTACGCCACACGCAGGACAAGCCCCGGTTGAGCTGACCGAGAAGATCGAAGCGAACTTCTATTCCCAAGACCTGACCCCGGTAGCACCTCAGCCCAGCAAAACGAAAAGCCGGCAGCAACAAAAATCTCCGGTAGGGAGATCCTTGAAGCCATCCGGCTGATGGACGCAGACGAACGCAGAGAATTGACGAGAGTTCTGTTTGCATAAAAGATTCACGTTTGCGAAGCAACAAAAGCCCCAGTGGGGCTTTTGAGTGACCGAACGGTCTTGCGCCAGCAAGATGGAGGGGCCTTGCCCCGACAAGTGACTTTTTATGCAAAGGAAAGCAGGCTGTGCAAACCTTGCGCAGAAAAGCCCCTGATTTGGGCAAATGTGCAAACGGTGTGCAGAAAGTGTGCAGCCGCTTTCCTACATAAAGAAAGAACGCCAAATCTTACGATTTTACGTTCAATATCTGGTGCACCTCCAGGGACTCGAACCCTGGGCCCACTGATTAAGAGAGCAAGCCGCCGGTTCGTCTCAAAAGATGGAAGTTTCGAGTCATCGTCATTTTTGAACAAGGCAACGTGATTTTTCACCTGGTAATTTCTGCACCCTTTGTCGGATTTTGCAGCGAAAAGCACCCTCTGCACGTTTTGAAACCGTGCTAAAATCCGTGCAGAAACCGTGCACTTACTCTACGACAAATAAAAATCGCCCTATCCCCACCGACTTGACGGCATTGGTTTGAGTGGTCGCACACATAAATCAAGTTTGAAATGATCCTGTTTGCTGCAATAGAGTTGTTCCTTTCCTGGCAAGTATGGTATACTTATCTTGACCAATAAGACCCAATTTGGAGGCGGCATCAGAAATGACAGAACGAGAGAAAATGATAAATGGCGCGCTATACGATCCATCCGATCCGGAACTGGAGCAATTACGCTTGAATGCACGCAAATTGGCAAGAAAGTACAACCGGACGGATGAGGACCAACCGGAAGAACAAGCCGAAATTCTGCGAAAATTATTACCTGCAACAAAGCAGTTCCCGTATTTGCAGGCACCGGTCTACTTTGATTACGGCTGCAATACGTACTTTGGGAAGTACAGCTCTGCCAACTTTAATTTCACCTGCTTAGATGTATGTGAAGTCCATATCGGAGACAATGTGATGATCGGGCCAAATGTCACATTGGCAACTCCCATGCATCCGCTTTTGCCGGAAGAACGGAATATCCAAAAGCGAGAAGATGGAAGCATTTATAATCTGGAATATGCCAAACCCATCACCATAAAGGATAATTGCTGGTTGGCATCCAACGTAGTGGTTTGTGGCGGCGTTACCATCGGAGAAGGCTGTGTGATCGGAGCCGGAAGTGTTGTGACAAGAGACATCCCACCCTATAGTCTGGCTGCCGGAAATCCCTGCCGGGTCATCCGCCAGATAACCGAGAAAGATCGTATGGAAACTGCAATTTGCCAGGATTGAGGCAAACGCCCCCAGGAAAACGCTCCGGCTGCAAAGCAGAGCGCATAGAACCAATCCAAAAACACAGCCCCGTTCTGGTGAAGTGATATGCTACCCCTGGAGTAGACCGAGTAAAACAAAACTCTGAATACTCTGGGGGTATTTTCATGTCAAAGACGGCGAAGATGCCCTGAAAGACCGGCGAGGACGGCACAAGAAGGATCATAAACCGCAGACGGAAGAAGAACGGTTACGGATCTGCTGCCTGCAATACGCAGGCACAATACCCCGGTTCCGGCTGGTAGCAATGGATCGTAAGGTATTCGTCCACCTCAGGGCTGTAATCGTGAAGGATGTGCTTTGTTCCGTTCAACGTCACATCTTTAATGCTGAAAGTTCAGAAGTCGTTGACTTTCGGGCATTTCCTGTGTATTCTGTAACATAGAAGGTCAAATGGTTTTTCACAAGATGCATAAAGCACATCCTCTTCCTGCGTATCTATAAGCCTGACTGGAATGCCCTGAGCGGCTGGCAGCCGCCCACGGTCTGTGTAAAATAAACCCAGATATAAAGGAGGCAACCCACCATGAAGATGACCCGCAGAAACTTTCTTTCCACTTCAGCGGTTGCGGCGTTCGCCTGCGGCGCATCCCTGACCGCGCATGCAGCAGGCAGTACCGATGAAAACCGTCTGAACTTTATCACAGATATTTTCAAGGACTCTCCCCAACCGGGCGAGATTGAAGATGCAACGGCGATCACGGCAGAAAAGAACGCCGAATGGTATGAAAAGCTGGATTTTTCAGACCGGCGGGAGTTTGCCAACGCAGAACGCGGCTGGCTGGACAATGCGGAAGGTAAGATCATCTACGCCGAGGATGGCAAATTTGCATGGGATCTGCAGAGCTACGGCGATTTGAACCGGGATGCTCCGGACACTGTAAACCCCAGTCTGTGGCGGAATACCCAGCTCAACGCCAAAGCCGGTCTGTTTAAAGTATGTGATGGCATCTATCAGGTGCGCGGCTTTGATATGGCCAACGCAACCTTCATCCGCACCAACAACGGCTGGATCATTTTTGATGTCCTGATGTGCAAAGAAAATATGCAGGCAGCAAAAGCGCTGATGGAAAACCGGTTCGGACCGCTGGATGTCAAAGCTGTGCTGTACAGTCATAGCCATGTGGATCACTTTGGCGGCGCAGAGGGCGCGATCGACCGGAACGATGTAGCGGACCCCAGCCTTTCCTTCGACAAACAGCTTGCCTCGGGCAAACGGTCATCCTTGCACCGAAAGGATTTTTAGAAACACGCCATCCGCGAAAACGTCTATGCCGGCATCGCAATGGCCCGGCGTGCGCAGTATCAGTATGGTACGGTGCTGGAAAAAGGGGAGAAAGGAGCACTCTCCATCGGCATCGGCATGGGACAGTCTACCGGTCATGTGAGCCTTATTGCACCGACCTATGAGATTGGGGAAGATGTTCCGAAGCTGACCATCGACGGGCTGGAGATCGAATTCCAGCTGACCCCCGGCACCGAAGCCCCTGCCGAGATGAACGCCTATTTCCCGAAATACCGCGCCCTCTGGATGGCGGAAAACTGCACCGGTACGCTGCATAATCTGTACACCCTGCGCGGCGCAGAGGTACGCGATGCCAACGATTGGGCAAAGTACATCATCGAGGCAGATCAACGCTTCTGCAGCAAGACCGACGTGGTGTTCCAGAGCCACAACTGGCCGCACTGGGGCGAGGAGATCCATGAATATCTGCTGAACACGGCAGCCATCTATAAGTTTATCCACGACCAGACCCTGCATTACATGAACCAGGGCTATACCTCCAACGAGATCGCCGCCATGATCTCGCTGCCGGATGCCCTCGAAAAAGTCTGGTATACCCGCCAGTATTACGGCACGCTGCCGCATAACGCCAAAGCCATCTACCAGAAGTATCTGGGCTGGTACGATGCGAACCCGGTCAACCTGGACCCGCTCCCGCCCAGCGATGCCGCTAAGAAGCTTGTAGAATATCTGGGCAGCACGGAGCTGGTGCTCTGCAAGGCAAAAAAGGACTATGCAAAGGGCGAATATCAGTGGGTGGCACAGATCACCAAGGAGCTGGTCTTTGCAGACCCGTCCAACCAGAAGGCACGCAACCTGTGTGCCGATGCGCTGGAGCAGTTGGGTTATCAGGCGGAATCCGGTGCGTGGCGCAACGCCTACCTGATGGGTGCGGCGGAACTGCGGAACGGCAATCTGTCCGGGCGGGCCCGCACGGCGAATGGTCTCACCAACAGTATGCGAGCAATGACGGTTTCCATGCTGTTGGATTATATCGCCATCCTGACGGATGCCAACGCTGCACAGAATGATGACCTGACCTTGAATCTGACCGTAACGGATGAGAATGAACAGTTCTATGTGACCCGTAAGAATGGCGTCCTGCTGTCTTACCCCGGCGAGAACCATCCGGATGCGCAGGCTTCCGTCACCTGCAAGCGTCTGCAGCTCTTTGCATTGATGACAGGTCAGCAGGCCGGGCAGGTACAGATCAGCGGAGATCCCACTGTCCTGAAACGCCTGCTGGCATACGCGTCCAAGTTTGAAAAAACCTTCAATGTCATTGAACCGTAAAAACGATTCGGAATTTCAATTTTTTCAAAAATAGCTCTGGGGCTTTGATATTAAGCTCTGTCAAGAGGGCTGGCACCGTCCAGCCCTCTCTCTTTTTGCAAAAGTTTCCCTCGCTTTTTCTTGCGCCCTGCCGAAAATATCGTGTTTTCAAAACTTTTTGTTGACACCACTCGATTTTTGTGGCAATCTATCCCAACGATTTATAGCAATTCAACTTTTTGGCTGCCATATTGGAAACAAGGCCGCTGACTTCCCCTGCAGCGGCGTGAGCGCCCATCACCAGCAAGATCTGATACGGCGCAAAGTCCACTCCGAAATGCTGGTAGGGAACCAGATACAATACCGTCAGCGTTTTGACCTGTTTGCGCACCACCAGTCGGCTGTCCTTTTATTTCAAACCTCCTGCTGCTTGCATCCTGCGGAAAATGCGATTATAATAAGAACCGTCCAACTCGTTTCGTACAACGTTGTACCACAATCAAAAAGAAGAGGCTCCTTATGCAGGAACAGAACATTGCACAAATGCTTGAAAATCCATTCATGCAGTACAATCACATCGAGATCGTATCGGTAACGTCGGACAGCGCTGTCATGTCACTGGACATCCGGCGGGACACCACCAACATCTACGGTTATGTGCACGGCGGCGCATTTTTTACCATGGCCGACTGCTGTGCCGGGCTGACTGCCCGCTCTGACGGACGGCAGTATGTCACCCAGAATGCTTCGGTCAATTTCATCCACAACGTCAAAGCCGGTCACCTGACAGCCCGCGGACGGACGGTCAGCCGCCGCCGACACATCTGTGTGGTGGCTGTGGAGATCACAGACGAGACCGACACCCTGTTATTTTCCAGCACCTTTTCCATGTACTGTATCAGCGCCGAGGGCTGACTGCTCTTTCTTCCCCGCACTGCTCACGTTTGCGTGCCGGTGCGGGGCGTTTTTTATTGTGCAGCGTCTTCTGTCAGCGGCCCGCAGCTCTCCCTGGGAACATACTCGATCGGCAGCAGCCGGCTTTCCGCCGTGGCGATCCGACCGTCCAGCTGCCCCAGCACCAGCTGGATGCACTCCCGCGCCATATCCTCCATGGGCAGATAGACTACGCTCAGGCTCGGGATCGAAAACCGCATCCATTTCCTCCGGGCCGTTGCCTACAGCGATCAGCCGGGGTCAGCTTTTCACCGATATATCCAGCCTCACAAAAACGCCCGCAGCGCACCGTGCGCAATGGCCGAGGAACCGCAGAATACTGCATCCGGCAGCTGCTGCTTCCACTCATGCCTCAGCCGATGCGAAACCGCCTCGTAACCGCCTCGTATGCTGTTTTCACAATACCGGTTGGCCAGGAGCGTCAGCCCGTGGTGCTCCCCTTCCAGCCGGAACCCATGCATCCGGTTTTCCATCCCCTCAAAGACCGGGCTGCTCGTCAGGACTGCCGCCGTCCTGCATCCCTGATCGGCAAAAGCCCGCGCCGCCAGAGCACCCATCTTCAGATCATCCACATTGACGCTGCAATACCCATTGCAAACACGGTTGTACAGCACCACAGGGATCGGCAGCTGCGTGTCCTCCAAAAACTGCAGATCCGCATAGGACGCATTGCAAATGATGGCAGCATGGCAGTTTGCGCCACTGGTCAGTGCCTCGCTTTCCTTCAGGTGGTCGTTGACATACGGGTAGATGACCAGCCGCACCGGACGTGCCGTTTTTTCGATCTCGGCCCGCAGACCATCCCAGAAGCGGAACATCATGCTGGCCCGGAAATCCTGTGCCCAGAACATGGCCACCACCAGCTCATTGGCACCGCTGCCGCCCCGCAGACTCCGGGCAGCCATATTGGGCTGGTAGCCAAGCCGTGCCGCCGCCGCAAAATTTTTCCTGCGTGGCCGTGCTGATCTTCCGCTCTGCCGCCTTGCCGCCCAAAACATGCTGACCGTACTGGACGAGATCCCGACCTCCTGCGCGATCTGCTTGATCGTAACCATGCTCTTCCCACCTTTTTCTGATATCAAGTTTATTGTACCCGTTTCCCTGTGTCTTGACAAGCCAAAAAAGCCTCTCTCATCTCAAACCAGCCGTTTTTGTGCACTCTGCATATTTTTCTCTTTTTCTTTTTAGTCATTTCAACAAAGTCGCATTTCTTTTCCTCCAAACTTCGTTTTTTTCTTGACATTAGTAAATCGTTGTACTACACTCAGTACGACGATTGAGTCAAACGTTGTACCGACGTTTGGCGTTGATATCACCTTTCCATCTATAAGGAGGCTATCGAATGAAGAAAGTTGCAATCGGCGGTGGCCAGGGCTTCTGGGGCGACAGCCCGGACGCGGCCATCCACATGATCCGCAATGCCGATATCCAGTATATGGGCTGTGATTATCTGGCAGAGCTGACCCTTTCCATCATGGCAAAGCAGCAGCTCAAGGACCCCACCAAGGGCTTTGCGCCCGACTTTACCACCCGCATCCTGAAGGAGGCCGGCAAGGAAGCCTGGGACAAGCACATCAAGATCTGCACCAACGCAGGCGGCATGAACATCAATGGCTGCGTGGACGGCATCCGCCAGTGGGCAGAAGGCAACAGCATGAGCGGTTATAAGATCGGTTATGTGACCGGCGATAACATCAAGGATAAGATCCCGCAGCTGCTGAAGGATGGCTGGACCTTCCCCGAACTTCGACTACGACGGCAATTTCAACGATATTCTGGACAAGATCTATAACTGCAATGTCTACATCGGCCATGAGGGCATTGAGGGATGCCTGGCAGAGGGTGCCGATGTGGTCATCACCGGCCGTGCGGCTGACAGCGCCCTGTTCCTGGCTCCGCTGAAGTACGAGTTTGGCTGGGCTGCTGACGATTGGGATAATCTGGCCCGCGGCATCATGGCAGGCCATCTGCTGGAGTGCGGCGGTCAGGGTGCCGGCGGCAACTATATGTACGACTGGCGCAATGTCCCCCGCATGGACGAGCTGGGCTTCCCCATCGCAGAGCTGACCGATGATACCTTTGAGATCACCAAGGCTCCCGACTGCGGCGGCATCATCTGCGAACAGAGCTGCAAGGAGCAGTTCCTGTACGAGGTCCACGATCCTGCCAACTACCTGACCCCGGATGTCAACGTGGATATCAGCCATGCTACCATCACCCAGGTGGGTGACAACCGTGTCCGCATCGGCGGCGTCAAGGGCAAGCCCGCCCGACACGCTCAAGCTCTGCGTGGGTTACCACAAGGGCTGGAAGACTGTTTCCATGCTGAGCTTTGCATGGCCTGATGCCTACGAAAAGGCTCAGTACTGCGCCGAGGTCATCATGAAGAAGATGCAGCGCCGCGGCATGAAAGCCGATGACATCCACATCAGCTACATCGGCCTGAACAGCCTGCATCTGGGCGTGGCCGATATGAGCGAAGAGGCGCTGAAGAACCTGAACGAGTGTGTCCTGCGCATTGCTGTGTTCAGCGAGGACAAGAGCGAGTGCGCCAAGATCATTCCCGAGATCAGCCCCATGCAGCTGAACGGCCCTCCGGGTGCTTCCTTCTTCGGTGGCCGTGCCCGTGTGCAGGAAGTGATGGCACTGTGGCCCACCACCGTGCCTCGCGATGCCGTACAGGTCGAAAGTCACATTCTGGAGGTGAAGTAAGATGGCAGAGATCTATCTGAACGATATTGCTCACGGCCGCTCCGGCGACAAGGGCGATACCAGCAATGTCTGTGTGTATGCACGCAAACCGGAATACTATAAGATCATTGAGCGCGAGGTGACCCCCGAAAAACTCAAAGCCTACTTTGGTGACATGGTCAAGGGCGAGATCACCCGCTACGATGTGCCCAGCCTGAACGGCTTCAACTTTGTTATGAAGCACGCTCTGGGCGGCGGTGCCACCATGAGCCTGCGTCTGGACAGCCTGGGCAAATCCATGGGCAGTGCCGTGATGCGCATGAAGATCCACGTTGAGGATGGAGAGCTGTAACATGAGTGAACATATGGCATTGGAGAACCTGACGGTTCTCGACCTGACCCGTGTGCTTGCCGGCCCCTTCTGCACCATGATGCTGGCTGACATGGGCGCAAACGTCATCAAGATCGAGGTCCCCAAAGGCGGTGACGACACCCGCAGCTATCCTCCCTTCCGTGCCAAAAATCTGAATGGTGAGCGGGAAAGCGTCTATTTTGCCAACATCAACCGCAACAAAAAGGGGATCACCCTGAACCTGAAGGCCCCTGAGGGCAAGGAGATCTTCAAGGAGCTTGTCAAAAAAGCGGATATCGTGGTGGAAAACTACCGCCCCGGCGTGATGGACAAGCTGGGACTGGGCTATGATGTCCTGAAGGAGATCAATCCCCGCATCATCTATGCGGCGGTCTCCGGCTTTGGCTGCTACGGTCCCTACCACCTGCGCCCGGGCTATGATATTCTGGCTCAGGCCATGGGCGGTATGATGTCCATCACCGGTTCCAAGGGCGGGGAGCCCACCCGTGCCGGTTCGGCGCTGGGTGATATTCTGGGCGGACTTCATGTAACCATCGGCATCCTTGCCGCAGTCAACGCCCGCACCATTACCGGCAAAGGGCAGCGGGTGGACGTGAGTCTGATGGACAGCATGATCGCTGCCACGGAGAACACTGCCCTGAAGTACCTCGAGACCGGCAACATCCCGGCCCCCATGGGCAACCGTTATGCCGCTGTTTCCCCCTACGACAGCTTCACCTGCAAGGGCGGCAAGGTCATCATCGCGGCAGGCAACCAGAAGCTGTACGAAAAGCTCTGCAATGAGGTGCTGGAACGCCCTGATATGATCACCGATCCCCGGTTCGTGGATATGCCGGGCCGTCTGGCCAATCAGGATGCCATTGCCGAGGTCATTGAGGAGCGGATCAAGGATCTGACCCCCAACGAGGCCGCCGAGCTGGTACTGGCCCACGGCATCCCCGCAGGCCCCATTATGAACATCAAGGAGATCCTGGACGATCCCCATGTCAAGGAGCGCGAGATGTTCGTGGAGATGGATCATCCCACCCTGGGCAAGGTCACCGTGAACGGCTGTGCCATCAAACTGATGGACACCAAGCCCTCTGTGCGCACACCCGCTCCCCAGCTGGGGCAGAACAACCGGGACATCTTTGAGGGTGTTCTGGGCATGACCGAAGAGCAGTTCAACACTCTGCACGAGAAGCAGGTGTTCTGATCTCTGACCACCTTTACACACATTATTGAGGAGAAATCACATGCTGGCAGTATTAGGATTCGTCACCATTCTGCTGGTGCTGGCATTGATCATGAGCAAGAAGGTCTCTACCCTTGTAGCTCTGATCTTTGTTCCCGCCATCACCGGCTTCATCGCAGCATTCATCAATGCCCCCAATGTCATCATCCAAGCCGCACAGGCTGCTGCCGAAAAGGCCGGAACTGCTTATGTTGAGCCGGTCATCACCTTCGGCACCCGCTTTACCAAGGCACTTTCCATCCTCAGCGCAGATTATATGGGCAAGGGCCTGAGCAGCATCGTTGCCACAGGTGTCATGTTCATCTTTGCCATCCTGTTTTTCAGTACCTGCTCGGATGCCGGTGTCTTTGATCCTATCATCAACCGCATCCTGAAGTTTACCGGCGAAGACCCCGTCAAGGTCTGTATCGGCACCTTCCCCATCGGCTGCATCTGCCATCTGGATGGCTCCGGTGCCACCACCTTCCTGATTGCCATCCCCGCCTGTATGCCCCTGTTCCAAAAGCTGAAGATGAACCTCTGGGTAGAGGCTACCATCGTGGCGCTGGCCGCCGGTATCATGAATGTTATGCCCTGGGGCGGCCCCACAGTCCGTGCAGCCGCAGCCATGTCCGGCCTGGGCTATGAAGTCACCGGCAGCGAGCTGTGGGTGGGCATCATGCCCGCCTGGATCGCAGGCTTGGTGACCTGCCTGCTCGTCGCGGCTTTCCTGGGCAAAAAGGAAGCCAAGCGCATTGCTGCAGGCATCCCCGCACAGGAGGTCACCGGTCTGACCGAAGCAAAGACCACCAACACCTCCAACGAACTGGCCCGCTCCGGCTGGCGCTGGTACTTCAATGTGGCACTGATCCTGGTCATCCTGTACATCCTCGTTACCAACCGCCTCAGCCCGGCTGTCACCTTTATGATCGGCTACTGCGTCCTGCTCATCGTCAACTACCCCAGTGTAGATCTGCAGCACAAGATCATCAACAGTCACGCACAGGCCGCATTCCTGATGGTCTCCATCGTCTTTGCCGCAGGCGCATTCACCGGTGTGGTCAAAAATTCCGGTATGCTGGCTTCCATGACCGATGCTCTGGTCTCCATCATCCCCACCAGCATGGGCACCTTTATTGCCCCCATCGTCGGCCTGTTCAGCGTTCCGCTGAGCCTGCTGTTTGACCCGGACTCCTACTACTACGGTGTTATGCCGGTCATCGCCAACGCTGTTTCCGCTATGGGCGGCAACGCACTGGCTGTGGCAAAGGCTTCCATCATGGGCCAGATGACGCTGGGCTTCCCTCTCAGTCCCCTGACGGGTGCCACCTTCCTGTTGCTGGGCCTTTCCGGCCAGGACCTGGGCGACCACCAGAAGCACACTCTCCCCTACGCATGGGTTGCATCTGCCATTATGGTCGCTGTGGGCTGCTGTTCTGAGGTCTCACCAAAAGAAACACCTTCCTCCTTTTTCACCCATTCCTTCATTCTGATTCCGAAACGTCTGCCGGGCGGAGTACCCGCAGCACGCCACGGAATGCGTGCAAACCAGCAGACTTCCACCCGGTGCTCCGGGTGGTGTCGGCTGGTTTTGCCGTTTTTGAAGGATACCACCCTGCCCTTGGGGCAGAAAGGAGTTTTCTCTTATGCCCGAGCCCATCCAGACTCCTGTTCCTGCGGCGGACGAACTGGCCGCACAGGTGCTGCTGCTGGCACAGAGTCGGTTAACTGCCGACCTGCGGTTTTTATCCTCCGCCCTGGAACAGCTGAAGCCGATCCCCGTCCCTGCGCTGGACACCCTGTTTGCCCGGGGATGGCCACTGCTTATACTATTGCCCTGAAACGCTGCTCCGCACATTCCGGGCACAGCAGTCTGTGCCCACCCGTGCCCTGCTGCATGTCACCCTGCACTTTCTTCTGGGGCATCCCTTCCAACGGCAGGAAATGGATCACCGCCTATGGAGCCTTGCCTGCGACATTGCCGTAGAGGAAGTCATCCGGGAACTGGAGATCCCCTCCTGTGCCCTGCCGGATGATGCTATGCAGGACAGCTGGCGCAGCCGCCTGCGGGATGCCTGCCCTCACCTGACGGCAGAATCCATCTATAATTTTCTGCTGGAACGGCAGTACCCCGCCGATGTTCTGGCGGAATTGACCCAGCTTTTTTCTCGGGACAGCCATGCACTCTGGTATGCTGCGCCACGGCCCGGCTCTCGTCCGGCCCCCAACGGGCAGCTGCTGCCCGCCGGGGAGGATGAGGATATCACCAACGAGACCGAACTGCGCAAAACCGACATCCGGGACGAAACGCTGCAGCAGATGCAGCAGCGGCAGAAGGAAACCCTGCGCAGACAATGGAAGCAGCTGGCCCGCCAGGCCAAGACCGATCTGGAGACCTTCAGCCGCCGTCACGGCAAGCGTGCCGGAGCATTGATGGATGGGTTAGAGCCTGTGACCTTTGAGGAATGCGACTATACCGACTTTCTTCGCCGGTTCGGGGCACAAAACGAGGTGCTGCAGCTTTCCGAGGACGAATTTGACCTCATCTATTACACTTACGGTCTGCGCACCTACGGCAACATTCCTCTGGTCGAGCCGCTGGAATACCGGGACGACAAGCGCATCCGGGAATTTGTGATTGCCATCGACACCTCCGGCAGTGTACAGGGCGATATCGTTCAGAGCTTTTTGCAGCGCACCTGCGACGTTCTGCGGCAGAGCGGCTCCTTCACGGAGCGGGTAGAGATCTATCTCATCCAATGCGATGCCGAGGTGCAGAGCGTGGAGCGGCTGACCAGTCTGGACCAGCTGCATGAGCTGATCCCCCGGCTGAAGCTCCGGGGCTTCGGCGGTACCGACTTCCGACCGGTGTTCGCCTATGTAGACAGGCTGCTGGAAGAGAAAAAGCTGACGAACCTCAACGGCCTGCTCTATTTTACCGACGGCGTGGGCACCTACCCGGAAAAATCCCCTGCCTACAAGACTGCCTTCATCTTTAACCGTGACGACCACATCAGCCCTCACGTTCCCAGCTGGGCCATCCGGGCTGTACTTACCACTGACAACATCCGCCTGCTTGAACCGCAGAAGACCCGAACCGAGGAGGACACCGAATCATGGATATAGCAAGTGCAAAGCAACAGATCAAAAATACCGTACAGATCTACCTACAGAAGGACGCTCTGGGCCGCTACCGACTTCCGCTGGTGCACCAGCGGCCCATCTTCCTGCTGGGTGCGCCAGGTCTGGGCAAGACTGCCATTATGCAGCAGGTCGCTGATGAGATGGGGCTTGGCCTTGTGAGCTATTCCATGACCCACCACACCCGCCAGAGCGCACTGGGTCTGCCTGTGATCGTAGAAAAGGAATACGGCGGCAAGCACTATCAGGTCAGCGAATACACCATGAGCGAGATCATCGCCAGCGTCTACGACTGTATGCGCACCACCGGCAAAACGCAGGGCATCCTGTTTCTGGACGAGATCAACTGCGTCTCCGAGACCCTCTCCCCTGCCATGCTGCTGTTTCTGCAATACAAAGTCTTTGGTGGGCATCAGATCCCCGAGGGCTGGGTGGTGGTCACCGCCGGCAACCCGCCCCGCTTCAACAAAAGCGTCCGGGAGTTCGACGCTGCCACCCGTGACCGCCTGAAGGTGATCGAAGTTGAACCAAGCTATGAAGCGTGGAAGGCCTATGCGCTGGAACACGGTGTCAGCCGCAGCGTCATCAGCTATCTGGATATCCGTCCCGAAGATTTTTACAAGGTCGAGACCACTGTGGACGGTCTGACCGTGGTAACGCCCCGTGCCTGGGAGGACCTCTCCGAGATCCTGCAGTATCACGAAGAGCTGGGCCTTGCAGTCAGCGAGGAGCTGACTACCCAGTATCTGCAAAACAAGCAGGTCGCCCGGGATTTTGCCATCTACTACGAACTCTATCAGAAATATCGTCAGGCCTACAATATTGATGCCATCCTGCAGGGTGTGTGGGATGAGGATGTCCTCACGCAGGCACGCAGCGCCAAGATGGACGAGCGGATGAGCCTTGTCAGCCTGCTGCTGGAAGCCGTGTTCCTGCAGATGGAACGCTGCACCCTGCGCCACGATGCGCTGCGCCTTATCGTGGCAGTCCTCAAAGCCCAGCGCGGGACACTGGATGTTCCCGGCGATGCCCTGACCGCCCTCGCCGGGCTGGAGGACAGCTGGCGCGCCGAAGCCAACAAAGCCCCCTCTGCCCGGCAGAAGGTCTATCTCGATCTGCTGTCGCTGACTGCCCAATGGCACGGAGAACTGTCCGGCTCCACCCCTTTTTCCGCCCTCAAGGCCTGCTATCAGCGCTCGGTCGCCGACCTGCAGGCTGAGGTCGCTGAAACGCAGAAGAAGCTTGGCGATCTGCTCCGTTTTTTACAGGAAGCCTTTGGTAAGGGAACGGAGCTGAGCATGGCGGTAAATGATCTGACCGTAGCCCCCGTAGCCACCGCATTTCTGGGGCAGTTTCTCAGCACCGATTACTTTGCAGCCAGCCGGGATCTGCTGCTGCACCGGCAGTCGGAGCAGCTGCTGCACCAGATCGATCTGACAGGACTGGTGTAAAATGGAACTGCTGCAATTTGAAATAACCAACGCCGGAACGCTGGGCAGCCGCTGGACACCCCCGCCCCGAAACAAAAAAGGCCTCCTCCCTGCCCGGAGCCGCGCTGGCAGCTCTCCTGCAGGAGGAGGATGACGAGGATGATTGGGGCGGCGATGCTCCCGACATGAGCGCAGAGTTTGCACGGCTCGGCCATCTGAACGAAGAGGCCGACACCGATGCCCTGCCCCTGACAGCCGATTTTGCCCCTCAGCCGGACGGCTCTCTGGCGCTGGTGCGCTGGCCCCGGCTGGCACGGCCTGCTGTGGTTCCCGACACTGTAGAAGGCCGCACTGTCACCGCCATTGCCGCTACCGCCTTTGCTGCCAGCCATCTGGATGAGAGCTGCTTTGCGCAGTTCGGGCAATCGCCTATCAGTTTCAGCATATTTTGTATGCGAATGGGCCGCGCAGTCACCACCGAAACGCTGGACGAAGGCGGGCCAACTTCCGTCACACTGCCGGACAGCATCACTCACATTGGTCCCTACGCGTTCTACCACTGCACAAATCTGACCTCCATCACCCTGCCGGATGCCATTTCCGCCCTGCCTGCCGGTGTATTCGGCGACTGCAGCCGCCTTACCAGCGTCCATCTGCCGGAGCAGCTGCAGGCTCTGGGCTATCTGCCCCGCCCCACGGATCAGATTATGCCAGATGTCGGCACGTTTGCCGGGTGTCATGCCCTGAAACAGCTGACGCTGCCTCCACAGCTTAAAATGCTGGGCGCTCACAGCTTCAACAGTTCCGGTCTGACGAGCCTGACCGCCCGGGATGCTGGGTGTGAAAATTGGAGCCGTACTGTCACTGTGGCTGTGTCTGCATTTGACCACACTGCCGCACTGCTCTGGCTGGAAAAGGCCGATGTTTCCGGCCATGTGGTGGCGCGGCTGGGTCTACCCGTGGCCCGGGATAAAATTCTGGCAGGCGATGCCAAATTCGGAGCCATCCTGCGGGTACCGGTGCTGTTCTTCACCCAGCCGATGCCTTACTTTGACCAACTGGCCCGGGACGCGTTCCGGCTGGATTTTTCAGCCCGCATGGCCCTGGCCCGTCTGGAAGCCTCTGCAGGGCTTTCCCCCGCCGACCGCCAGTGGTATTGTGCAGTTCTGGTGCAGTATTTCGACCGGGCTCCACAGTTCATGCCCTGCCCGGCTCAACAGGCTTACGCAGAGCTGTTCCGCTTCCTCTGCCGCACAGACCTGCTCACCGCATCTGATGTCAGCACTCTGCTTCGGATGGCCGGAGCACTCGCCCTTCCCGCCGAACTCATCAGCGAGATGATGGAGGTGCGCACCCGTCGGTTTGAAACAGTCACCGGCTTTGAGGATCTGGAGTTGGATTGATCAAAACCATAAACACTGCGTAGAAAGATGCCTCGCCTGCACCGGCACGGTACAGATCGGAAAGGGGTTGGGATTTTCCAACAAGTGTTTTGCAACGCAAAACGAGCAGATGTATATACGTCTGCACTGCTTGCTACAATGGTGTTGGTTCTGAGAAGCTCACAGCCAGTGAGCTATACAGATGCCCAAACCTAAGCTACAATGAAGATGTGCTGAGAGAACGAAGCATTGCTTGAGCTGAACAATTGTACTTCGGCCTTTCGAGGTCCACCACACGAACAGTGACTTGAAAAAGCTGGCATCCACACTCAAAAACTGGGAGGCGATATCCGTATTGTAATGGAACATACCAGTACGTACTGGAGACCGATCGCACTGACATTGAAGGAAGCGGGCGTTTTTTTCCGTTGTCAATGCGATTTGCGGTTGAATAGGAGCTTCTTGTCCTTCATCTGTCTGCTTCTCCCTCATTTCTGCGCTGAGACGCAGAGCCAGCCTTTCTTTTTGTGTATCTGCACCTCGTGAAAGCCCGCCTGCTCCAGATACGCCTTCAGCTCGGTGTCCTTATAGATGGTCATGCCACCGATGATCTCCGTCCACCTCTCGTCCTTGTCCGTGTCGCCGTTTGCTTCGTTGCAGATGAGAAATGTCCCGCCGACCTTCAGCACCCGGTAAACCTCCCGGAAGCACCGAGGCAGATCAGGCCAGAAATAGACGGTTTCAAAGGCCGTCACCGCATCGAACCAGTTGTCCGTAAACATCATATCTGCCACGCTGCCTTGCAAAACGGCGCAGCGACCCTCCGCGATGGCGACGTCGTTGACCTTTTTCGACTTCTCCACGCTGACGGGCGAATAGTCGATGCCCTTGACGACGCCCTGTGGGCATTTTTTCAGCAGCCGTCGGATGTTCGCCCCACCGCCGCAGCCGCAGTCCAGCACCTTGGCGTCCGGCGCAGTATTCAGAAATTGAAGCCCCCACCGGGCCACGGCGCTGTGACCGAGATTCATCATGGCGACCATAATTTTCCCGCCAAAGCCCACGGGCTTGCGGGTAGTTTTCAAAGAATGACATATCACACCTCCATTTTTACACACTCGGCATAGGTCAGCGGGAACGAAGCTTTCAGGACAGCGCTTTTCCGCACCGTCCAGCCGTTTTGCCGCAGGAAACGCAGGTATTCCTCGCTCGTCCATCTGCTGTGGAGAGGGAAGCCTGCCAGCTTCATGAAAAATGCCTTGACCTTGCCGGAAAACGAGTTTCCCGCGTGGGTGAAGGTCGGCGCAATGAGCACGCCGTCCTCTTTCAGCACCCGCTTGATTTCTTGTAGGGCTTTTTTCCGGCTGCGGCACGATGTGCAGCGCATTGGACACGATCACCACATCAAAGGACTTATCCGCATAGGGAAGGCGGAACATATCCTGCACGGAAAAGTGCAGCTTGGCAGAGTGGTTATCACGCTTGGCCTCTGCAATCATCTCCGCAGAGGCATCCGTCGCCTCGATGTGCGCTGCCGCGTTCACAATGTGCTTTGCAATCAGTCCCGTGCCGGTCGCCAGCTCCAGCACCGTTTTGGCTTTCACCACCGGTCGGATCAGCTTATACATCTCTTCGTATGCCGCCCGATCCTTTCGCATAAAGCGGTCGTAACGACCGGCATTTTTGTCCCAGAAGGTCTTTCGTTCTTTCATAGCCGTTGCCCTTATCTCTTCTTTATTTTTTGCCGCATTGTGCCTCTCGGAAAGGATTCAAAGTGCCACTAAATTTTCCCGTGCAGGCATCTGTCCCGCCGCTCTCTGGCGTATTCCAGCAGTGCATTGCACGCCGGACAAAGCGCCTCGCCCCTTGTCCCATGCACGCCACAACAATACCGGCGCACCATGAGGGTAACGGTTTCAATCTCCTTTTCCTTGTTCAAGTTCTGAAGTCCTTTCTGTTTTATACACAGTTAGCACAATCTAACTGTCTGGTGGAAGAAAAGGCAGACCACCTGTATGCAGTCTGCCTTTTGCCTGATGCGAAAGCCCGCAGACGCGCGGGGCTTACAGCACCAGCGAGGGCGCGGTGTAGACCCGTGCCTTCAGCTCGCTGTTTAGCATATACAGCCCCTTGCTGTCACCGCCGAACAGATCCATCTTGGTAATGAGGTCAGCGGCGTTCTTCTCTTCCTCGCCCTGTTCCTTGATGAACCAGTCCAGCATCTGCATGGTGCGGAAGTCCCTGACCTCGTATGCGGCGGCGTAGATGGCATCGATGCTGGCGGTGACCAGCTTCTCGTGCTCCAGTGCCTTTTTCAGCGGGGTCATGTGGTCGCCTCGTTCCCACTCCGGCTTTGCGATAGCCTCAAAGGTGACGCCCTCGCCGTTATTCTGCAAATACTGATAAAACAGCATGGCGTGATCCCGTTCCTCCTGCGCCTGTACCCGGTACCAGTTCTCAAAGCCGTCCAGTCCGACGGCGGCGTAGTAGTTGGCAAAGTCCAGATACAGATAGGCGGAGTAGAATTCCTTATTGATCTGCTCGTTGAGCAGCTTAGATACGTTAGCGTTCATAATACTTCTCCTCCATAAGATTGTCTTTTTCTGCTCCCGGCAGGCAGGGCAGATATACCGTACCCAGAGCGATGCTGGGATGCTCCCTTTTCATCTCCAGGAACACCTGCTCCGCCTTGGGATGCTGCTGCAGCTCCGTTACGGCGGCCAATATCTCCTCTGCGTATTTTGGCATACCGCCAACCCTCTAAATGCAAGAATGAGTCTTATTATTTTGCTTTTATTATACCTATATTTTTTTCTCTGTCAACAACCACAAAGGGCTTGTGCGCCAAAAGTTGCCTCGAAGTACCTTAACAGTTTTAACTGTATCTGTTATATTTCAATATAAACTGTATCAGCAGTAAACACAGTTGCATTGGAGGTTGATTATGCGTCAGATATTGCTTTTCGCGGCACTTGCCGCCGTGCTTGCACTGCTTCTGGTGAGCTGCGGGGGAACCAAGGACAAGCCGATGCCGACAGAGGAGGACGCTCCCGGCAAGGCGGCGTATCATAAGATCAGCGCCGAGGAAGCCTATGAGATGATGATCTCGCAGGAGATCGTGGTGGATGTCCGCACCCGGGAGGAATACGATGGCGGGCATATTGAAAACGCCGTCCTTGTGCCCAACGAGAGCATCGGGAGCGAAATGCCCGAGACGCTGCCCGATAAGGAGGCGACGCTGCTGATCTACTGCCGCAGCGGCCGCCGCAGCAAGGATGCTGCACAAAAGCTGCTGGCGCTGGGGTATCAGAGCGTCTACGACTTCGACACGATCCTGATTGTCCAAATTCAATTCAAGGTCATGGTCGATGATGGGCAGCTTGAACCGGACGGACTTCAGCCACTGTCCATTAGGCTGGCGTTCCGGGTAGATCTGCACCTCGTCGATCAAAATTTCCACCAGTCTGCGGCGTTCCGCCTCGGTCATGGTGGCATAAAGCTTGTCAAAGCAAATCAGGATCTTATAGATGTTGTCGCCTATGATTTTGTCGGCTTCAATGGCCTGCTTCTTTGCCCGGGCATCCATCAGTCCATTTTCCACCTCTTCGATTTTATCGCACATCTTATAAAGGCGGTCGTCAAGGTCAGATTTTCGGGCGATAAAGTGCCGGTCGTCCGGGTCAAGGCTGTCGATCTCCTCCATAAGCCGGGATTTTGTGGAGTAGTGCTGCCGTAGCTGCTTCTCATAGGCGGCGATCTCCTGCTCAATGGCAGTGGTATCTACCTTCATGTGTAGACCTTGGTCTTTTCTGCTGCCATTTCCAGCACCTCCCATTCGTACCGTCTTGTTCGGAATAGACTTTGCAAGCAAAGTCGTGTGCCAAAGGGCGCTGCTCTCGCCTGTCGGCTCGGTCAAGCGCTTCAAAATGCAACGCATTTTGAGGTCGCCACTGGCGACCCGCGCCCCTTTGGATTCTCCGTTCACATTGTCCTACGGACGATGTGATTTTATTGTTGTAGCGATTCGCTTCATCCCGGTTTCGTCCCGGTTTGCAGAATGCCCTTGCAATCCGAAAGAAGCCGTGCTATAATGCCGCTGTAATTGAATCATAAATCTTCAGGGCAGGGTGCAATTCCCTACCGGTGGTACAGCCCACGAGCCGTAAGGCATGATTCGGTGAAACTCCGAAGCCGACAGTACAGTCTGGATGAAAGAAGATATCAAGTGCAGAACCCGTACGGTCCTGCGCTTGTGGAGGCTGCTCTGGGATGCGTTTGCATTCTGGAGCTTTCTTTTTTGCACAAGGATCCCTTGTGTTTTTTCGGCTTGCCCTGAACGTTTTTGTTCAGGGCTTTTTCTTTTGGAGGCAACACGATGAACGACAAAGACTATATGCGTCTGGCTTTGCAGCTTGCAAAAAAGGGCTGCGGGTGGACATCGCCCAACCCGATGGTGGGTGCCGTGGTCGTAAAAGAGGGCAGGATCATCGGACAGGGCTGGCACCAGAAATACGGTCAGGCTCATGCGGAGCGCAATGCGCTGGCATCCTGCACCGAAGATCCGCAGGGAGCGACCATGTATGTGACATTGGAGCCGTGCTGCCATTACGGAAAGCAGCCGCCCTGCGTGGATGCGATTCTGGACGCGGGCATTCACCGGGTGGTCGTGGGTTCCGCTGACCCGAATCCGCTGGTAGCCGGAAAAGGAATTGCAATCCTGCGCGCACACGGCATAGATGTGACCGAAAATGTTCTGCAAGAGGAATGCGATGCGCTGAACAAGGTGTTCTTCCACTATATCACCACAAAACGCCCCTTCGTTTCCATGAAATACGCCATGACAATGGACGGAAAAATCGCCACATACACAGGCGCTTCCAAATGGATCACCGGGGAAATTGCCCGGACTCATGTTCAACGGCAGCGACACCGATTCCGCGGCATTATGGTGGGAGTCGGAACCATTCTGGCAGATGACCCGCTGCTGACCTGCCGGATAGAGGGTGGCCGTGATCCCGTCCGGATCATCTGTGATACACATTTGCGGACACCGCTGCAATCACAGGTAGTCACGACCGCCAAACAGGTCCCCACCATTCTTGCGACCTGCTGCGGCGACCCAGAGAAGCAGGCGGCATATCAACAGACCGGGTGCCGAGTCCTTTGTCTGGAAGAGCAATGCGGTCATGTGAATCTTCCGCAACTGATGGAACAGCTGGGGCAGGAGCAGATCGACAGCATTCTGCTGGAAGGCGGCGGAACCTTGAACTGGTCTGCACTGGAAAGCGGCATCGTGCAGCAGGTACAGGCTTACATCGCCCCGAAGCTGTTCGGAGGTAGGGATGCCAAAGCACCCATTGAGGGTGCAGGTGTTTCGTTTCCGGATGCTGCATTCCGCCTGAAGAACAGCCGATTGGAACAGCTTGGCGAAGATTTCCTGATCGAAAGTGAGGTGGAGTACCCGTGTTTACCGGAATCGTGGAAGAAGTCGGAACAATAAAATCCATCAATCGGGGACAGCATTCTGCTGTACTGACTGTTCGTGCAAAAACGGTTCTGGAAGAAACCAGGATCGGCGACAGCATCGCCGTCAACGGCATCTGCCTGACCGTCAGGCAGCTCTTCCCGGATAGCTTTGCTGCGGATGTCATGCACGAGACCTTGAACCGCTCTGCGCTTGCGCAGCTCACCGTTGGAAGTGCTGTCAATCTGGAACGTGCCATGCCGGCCAACGGACGTTTTGGCGGACACATCGTAGCAGGCCATGTGGATGGCGTCGGACGTATTGCCAATATCCGAAAAGACGATACGGCCATCTGGTACACCATTCATGCAGATTCCACGATCCTTCGCTATGTCGTTGAAAAAGGCTCTATCACAATAGACGGTATCAGCCTGACCGTGGCCGCGGTGGAACCTACGGGCTTTTCCGTGTCCACGATACCGCACACCGTCTGTCAGACGAACCTGAACCAGCGGCACAAAGGGGATTTTGTCAATCTGGAAACCGATGTTATCGGAAAATATATCGAGAAGCTGCTTCCATCAGAAGCACCGAAACAAAACACGCTCACAAAAGAAATACTGCTGCGCTGCGGCTTTTAAGGAGAGTTTAGGATGAACTTCAATACCATTCCCGAAGCTTTGCAAGACCTGAAACAAGGAAAAATCATTCTGGTAACGGATGACCCCGACCGTGAAAACGAGGGGGACTTCATCTGTGCTGCCGAATTTGCCACCACTGAAAACATCAACTTTATGGCGACCCACGGCAAAGGTCTGATCTGTATGCCGATGTCCGAGGCTTTCGTCCAGAAGCTGCAATTTCCGCAGATGGTGCAGCATAACACCGACAACCATGAAACGGCATTTACGGTGTCCATCGACCATATTTCTACTTCTACGGGCATTTCTGCCGCAGAGCGTTCCATTACGGCGATGGCCTGTGTGGACGATCACGCAAAAGCAGAAGATTTCCGCAGACCGGGCCATATGTTCCCCCTTCTGGCAAAAAAGAACGGTGTACTGGAGCGCAACGGTCACACAGAAGCAACGGTTGACCTGTGCCGTCTGGCAGGGCTGAAAGAATGCGGCCTGTGCTGCGAGATCATGCGGGAGGATGGAACGATGATGCGCACCGCTGAACTGGCAAAGCTTGCAGAGCGCTTCCAGATCAAATTCATCACCATCCGTGATTTACAGGAGTACCGCAAGTGTCACGATAAACTGGTCGATCAGGTGACAGCGGTGAACCTGCCCACCAAGTATGGCACCTTCAGAGCTTATGGTTTTGTGAGCCGCCTGAACGGAGAACATCACATTGCACTGGTAAAACGGTGACATTGGCGATGGAAAGGATATTCTGTGCCGCGTCCACTCGGAATGCCTGACAGGAGATACATTTGGCTCTTTGCGTTGTGACTGCGGCCAACAGCTGGCCGCTGCCATGACGCAGATCGAAAAAGAAGGCCGGGGTATCCTGCTCTATATGCGGCAGGAAGGCCGAGGCATCGGTCTGATCAACAAACTGCGTGCCTATGAACTTCAGGAGCAGGGCATGGATACGCTGGAAGCCAATCTCGCTCTGGGGTTCCATGGAGATGAACGGGAGTATTATCTCGGCGCGCAGATCCTCCGGGAACTTGGCGTAAAAAGCCTGCGCCTGCTTACCAATAACCCGGACAAAGTATATCAGCTCTCCGAGTTTGGGCTGGAGATCTCCCAGCGCGTACCCATTCAGATGACGGCGACCCCGTATGACCTGTTTTACCTGAAAACGAAGCAGGCACGGATGGGACATCTTCTGGAATATTAACAACGAAAGAGGTATTTAAAAATGAAAACATTTGAAGGCAAGCTGGTTTCTCAGAACATCAAGGTCGGTATCGTAGCTGCCCGCTTCAACGAATTTATCACGTCCAAACTTCTGAGCGGAGCAATGGATGGTCTGCTCCGGCACGATGTGCAGGAGGCTGATGTTCATGTTGCATGGGTTCCGGGTGCTTTTGAGATCCCACTGGTTGCCTCTAAAATGGCAAAAAGCGGAAAGTATGATGCTGTGATCTGCCTTGGTGCAGTGATTCGCGGTTCTACCAGCCATTACGACTATGTGTGCAATGAGGTTTCCAAAGGCATTGCCACGGTCTCGCTGGAAAGCGGGGTTCCCGTCCTCTTTGGTGTTCTGACCACCGAGAACATCGAGCAGGCCATCGAGAGGGCAGGCACCAAAGCAGGTAATAAAGGCTATGACTGCGCAGTCAGTGCCATCGAGATGGTAAACCTGCTCCGGGAAATGGATACCGCCGCAGAGTAAAATACACGCAGGAGTTTGCCATGATCGTTATAAAAACCCGACAGCCTGACCCAGAATTGGAGCAGAAGATCCGGATGCTTCTGGAACGAGAGCACATCGAGGCAGAGCAAATATCCATTGATTCATGGGAGAAGTTGGTTCTTCCGGAGCTTACACTGGATGGAATGACCCACGAAGTGTCGTGCAACGGCAGAAAAGTCTCCCTTACACGACTGGAGTTCGATTTGCTGCTGATGCTTGCCTCCCACGAAGGACAAATCTTCTCAAAAGAAGAGCTTTTTCGTGCTGTGTGGGGACAAAACTGTGACGATACCTTAAAAGTCGTGGCAAATACCGTTTCCAATCTGCGAAAGAAGCTGACCGACTGTGGTAGCTTTATCCGCACCACCCACGGCGGCTATACCTTTAGGGGCAAAAAGGAGAACGACCCGGAATGACCAGAATCTTATTTGTTTGTCTGGGAAATATCTGCCGAAGCCCGATGGCCGAATATATCATGAAAAACCTTGTGTCCAAGGCAGGGCTTTCCGAGCGATTTGAAATCTCATCAGCCGCCACCAGTGCATGGGAAATCGGAAATCCGGTCTATCCTCCTGCACGGCAGAAGCTGGCAGAACATGGCATCGACTGCAACGGCAAGACCGCCCGGCAGATGACCCGGCTGGATTATGCACGGTATGATCATCTGATTGGCATGGATGAAAGCAATCTGTGCGACATCCTGCGGATTGTCGGCGGAGACCCACAGCATAAAGTCTCGCTGCTGATGGCGCATACGGACCATCCCCGTGAAGTGGCAGACCCATGGTTCACGGGAGATTTTGAAGCCACATGGCAGGATATACTGGAAGGATGCACGGCATTGCTTGAGGAACTGCGATCATAACAGATTATCATAAAAACGGACGGATGTCTGCCAGTTGACAGACATCCGTCTATTTTTTTATTTCAAATCATCTTAAAATACTTCAGTGCCTCCCGGATGGCTTTTTCCTTCTCCGGCGGGCACTTGAACTGCTTGGGGTTCTCAGCCTTAGGCTTGTTGTAGTTCTGCCGCTCCTTGATGCCGCACTTGCGCTTGACCTGTGCAATATAGAGGTTGCTCACGTTCAGACCGGTGTGCTCCTTGACGTACTCCCGGATCTCTTCATAGGTAGCCTTGTTTTCCGCAGCAGTCACGTCCAACTCATCCATCTTCAGGTCTACCGTGATCTTCTGGTAGACATCTAGTTTGGACAAAGCGCATACCGTCTCGGCGGTGTCATCGACTGGCCCTACGAGCTTGTGAAGGAGGGATGATTGTGGACAGTTCTTTTAATCTGGCCGTCCATGCGCTGGTCTGCCTGAGCCACAGTGAACGCTCCCTCAGCAGCGAAGCGCTGGCGGAGAACATCTGCACCAATCCCACCCGCGTCCGCCGGGTGCAGGCGGTGCTGAAAAAGGCGGGAATAGTGGAGACCCGGGAGGGCTTGGACGGCGGCTATCCGGGAAACGCTGGCGCAGTGAGGGCGTGGCTATGGAGCAGATCTATGATACGCTTCCATGTAGCACACTTCGTGTCTCCTTAGAAATCGAGGGTAACGGTCAAAGCCATCCGTTTGCACCATGGTCAAAATGCAAAAAGCGCAGCCGCAGATATTCTCTGCGGCTGCGCTTCGATCCATTTTCAAAGCTTCGGCATCACTCAACGCCATATTGTTGTCTAAATAAATCAGCGACGATGTTTTGCTTTTGAGGCATCGGGCGGCCGGACGAAGCCAGACTCGCCGCCTACTCCGCGCAGAGCTCAGCCACCAGAGCGTCCATCTGCGCTTCGCTGGTTTGGTTCAATGCACCACGCAGAGACACTACCGTTTCGTAAAGGTGGATATCCTTCATCTCCTCCAGTTTGGTGCGCATCAGCCGCGCGGCAGCAGGTGCCCAAGAGCCGTTTTCAATAAGACCAACCCGGCGGTTCCGGAATCCCTTTGTCTGTAAATGTTCCAAAAACTCCTTCATGGGCGGAAACAGTCCTCCGTCATAGGTGGAGCAGGCCAACACCAGTTTCCCACAGTAGAATGCGCTGGTCACGGCATAGGAAAGGTCTGTTGCCGTCAGATCGCACATGGTGACTTGCGCACCTTTTCCCTCCAGCTTGCTCTTGAGGGCCTCCGATGCATATGCGGTATTTCCATGGATGGACGCGTGGACGATCAGGATGCCCTCCGGTTCTTCCGGTTTCCATTGTGACCAGAGATCATAGAGCCGCAGATACTCTCCCAAGTCTTCTGTGAGCATGGGGCCATGGAGCGGGCAGATCGTTTTGATCTCCAGCGCGGAGATTTTTTTCAGCAGCGCCTGCACCTGTGCGCCATACTTTCCGACGATGTTGTAATAATACCGCCGGGCCTGCGGCGCCCAGGGGGCACGGGCAGTCCGTTCCAGTGAACCGAAGCGGCCGAAGGCATCCGCCGAGAACAGGATCTTTTCCTCCTCTTCATACGCTGCCATCACCTCCGGCCAGTGTACCATCGGCGCCAGCAGAAAGCGCAGCCGGTGCAAGCCCAAGGAAAGCGTATCTCTTTCGCCAACCTCCAGCATACGGTCTTCCGACAATGCACCTGTGCCGAAGAACTGCTTGATCAGGGTAAATGTTTTCGCGTTTCCCACGATCTTCATCTCCGGGTACTTTTGTGCCAGTCGCATGAGGCTGCCGGAATGATCCGGCTCCATGTGTGTGACCACAAGATAGTCGGGGTTGCGCCCCTCCAACACCTGCGCTACATTGGAAAGCCATTCCTCCGCCGCCCGTGCATCCACGCTGTCCATCACGGCGATTTTCTCGTCCAGAATGACATAGGAGTTGTAGCTCACTCCCATAGGCTGGACGGGGTACTGGTTTTCAAAGAGTGCTAATGTGTTATCATCCACCCCTACATAGCGGATGGCATCTGTTACCGTTTGAATGGTCATAATACAAAACAACTCCTTATCATCTGTTCAAGACCTGCATCTCTGGGTTCTTCTCCCCGAATTTCTCGCGCAGCGCACTGCAGATATCCTCCCGGGACTTGCCCTGTTTCTCACCGTTTTTAATGAGCTTGTACGCCTGGAACAGCGCCGAGGGGCCGATCTCGCTGCTGAAAAAGCCGATGCCCTGATTCCATGCCAGCAGCTCGAACACGTCGTCCAACGCGGCACTCTCCACACCGTGGATATATGCCTTTACCAGCTCCCGCGCCGCCTGCCTCATCCGGCCCGCACCGACAGCGTTGGTCAGGGACAGCAGCAGCCGCGTTTCGTAGGGCAGTACGCGCTTCTCGCTCTGCCATGTGGTCTCCCAAAAATCCACGGCGATCTGCCCCAGCTTTTCATCGATCATGGGATAGTTCAAAAGAGCCAGCGGCTTGAAGGGAGCGGAGCTGTCGCCTTCCTTCTTCTCCACACGGCAGAACCAGACATGGAACTCCGCCTCACTCCGCCGCTCGGTGTGGTGCTCGTAGCCCAAGCCCTCCATGACAGCGTACAGTGGATGCGGCTCAAAGGTCTGGATGATGTGTAATCCTTCGCCCACCTCCAACGCCTCGGCTCTTTTCTTCAGCCCTTCAAAGAAGCTGCCCTGTATATGGCGCACATCCACGGTCTGAAACCCCTGCGCCTTATTCTTCCAGTTTTCGTAGCTCATGCGGTTATTCTCCTTTCTTCACTCGATAAAACCAGATGTGATATTCGCTGCCGCTCACCTTCTCCGTGTGATGCTCAAAGCCCATAAGGGCCAGCACCGGGTACAGGGGGACAGGCTCGAAGGTCTGGATGATATGCAGTCCTTCGCCGTTTTTCAGCGCAGCAGCCTTTGCCTTCAATGCGGGGAAGAATTCCATCTTTTTGCCCCGCACGTCCATCACTTCAAATGTGCCGATTTTGTCCTTCCAGTTTTCATAACTCATAGTCTTTGCCTCTCTTGCAGAAAGCTCACGCCTCTTCGAAGGAATCCTTACCCACGCCGTCCAGCTTAGGACAGCCCACCAGGGTGATGTGTCCCTTGATGAACCGCTCGTGGAAAGCGGCGTAGGCGTAGGCGGTGCAGTCGGCGGAAATCAGGAGCCGTGCGCCGTCAAAATACGGGGCGTTTATCCTGATCGATTTCAATGATCCGTCGTTTCATGTTCGATCCTCCTGTTGCTTTTGTGCGTTCATTGTACTATACTAAGAGCAACAAGTCAGTTGAATTTTCAACGAAAGAGAACTTTTTATGAAAGAATTTTTTCCGGTACTTCATACGGCGGCGCTTTTCTCCGGCATTTCCGACGATGAGCTTGCCGTCATGCTCTCCTACCTTGGGGCGAGGATCGACACCTTCCCCAAAGGCTCACGCCTGCTCCGCGCCGGGGAGCAGGTGGAGGAGGTGGGTCTCGTGCTGGCGGGCAGCACCCTCATCGTGCAGGAGGATATCTGGGGAAACCGCAACATCCTCTCCAAGACCGGGCCGGGGCAGACCTTCGCGGAGGTATTCGCCTGCGCGCCGGGAGCGGTACTGAACGTGAGCGTAGAGGCGGAGAGCGCGGTGACGGTGATGTTTCTGCATATAAGGCGCGTTTTGAGCGTGTGCCCCTCCGCCTGCTCCCACCACAGCCGGATCATCCGCAACCTGCTGGACGAACTGGCAGAGAAGAACCTGCGGCTCAACGAAAAGCTCACCCACATGGCCCAGCGCACGACGCGTGCAAAGCTGATGTCCTATTTTTCCGCCGAGGCCCAGCGGCGCAGCGTCTATGAGTTCGACATTCCGTTTTCAAGGCAGCAGCTTGCGGATTACCTCGGTGTGGAGCGCAGCGGGCTGTCTGTAGAGCTTGGAAAAATGCGGGATGAGGGCCTGCTCGACTTTCACAAAAGCCATTTCCTTCTCAAAACGCCGGAGACTGACCGTCCCTTTCCTTCTGCGCGTTAAGGAGCCCTCTTTGGGCGTATTGGCAAGTGCGGATAACCCCGTCAGCCACGGAGCGTCGGGGTTTTGCAGATGGAAGAAGCAGCTATACTACGCAAAAAAACACAGCCGCAGAGTACATCTGTGGCTGTGTTTTGTGTTCAGTTGCTTACTGTTGCGTGGACTGGATATGGAGAGACAACATATCTCCCGATCTTACATGGGTTTCTTATCTGCCATCACTCTGGCAGTTTGCCTTGCAGATATGTCGGCATCCCCACTGCGGTCGTATCCGGCCTGACCTTAAACATGGCTTTTTCAATCTACCTCCCTTATCGGTTTTCCGCGATATATTTCTCCGCCATGTGAACTGCCACCGCGCCGTCCGCCACGGCGGTGACCACCTGACGGAGGGGCTTCGTCCGCACGTCGCCCACGGCGTAAACGCCGGGAATACTGGTTTCCGTGGTCTCTCCGGCCACGATATAGCCGCCGCCGTCCAGCTCCAGTTGACCCACCGCCAGCGCCGTGGCGGGCTGTCGGCCCACGCTGACAAATACGCCGTCGCAGTCCACCACGCTTTCCTCACCGGTGACGGTGTCCCGCAGGCGGACGCCGGTCAGCCTGTCCCCGGAAAGCAGCGCGGAAACGACGCTGTTCCAACGGAATTCCACGTTTTCGGCCTGTGCCAGCGGCTCGTGATAGATCTTGGTGGCCCGCAGGGTGTCTCTGCGGTGGACGAGGATCACTTTTTTTCGCCACGCGGCTGAGAAGGAGGGCATCTGCCGCAGCGGAATTGCCGCCGCCCACCACGACCACCGTTTTGCCCTTGTAAAACATCCCGTCGCAGGCGGCGCAGTAGGCCACGCCCCGGCCCAACAGCTCCGTCTCTCCGGCAACGCCCAGCGTTCTGGGGTCTGCGCCGGTGGCCAGCACCACGGTTTTCCCCCGGAAGATCCCCTCGCTGGTCTCCACGAGCTTGGGAACCGCCGTCAGATCCATGCGGAGGACTTCTGCGTATTCGCTGCGTACCCCAAAACGCTCCGCCTGCTTTTGCATCTTCTCCGCCAGAGAGAAGCCGTCGATCCCGTTCTCAAAGCCGGGATAGTTGTCGATCTGCTCGGTCAGGGCCATCTGCCCACCGGCGGACAGTTTTTCCAGCACGATGGTGTCCAGCCCCGCCCGTGCCGCGTACAGGGCGGCGGTGTAGCCGCCCGGGCCGCCGCCCACCACGAGCATATCATAAACATGATTGTTGTTCATATCTGAACCCTCCGTTATTTCGCCAAGGCTTCCTGAATGAAACGGTCGATTTCTGCCTTTGAGCCGGGCGCGGTGATGGAATCCACGGCCTTTCCGTTCCGGTACAGCACCAGAGTTGGGATGTCCTCGATCCCCTCGGCCCCCGCCAGCCGCGGCTCCTCGTCAATGTTGATTTTGCCGACGGCAAGGCTGTCCGCGTATTCCTCTCCAATCTTCTCATACGCAGGGCCGATCCTCCGGCAATAGCTGCACCAGGGCGCCCAGAAATCCACCAAAACAGGCTTTTCCTCCCGGATCAACTGCTTAAACTGCTCCTGATTCATATTCATAGCTGCCATATCTGTCAGCTCCTTTCCTTTGTTTGGGTGTTCTCAAGACTCCGGTCTCGCCCCACACCACATTGTGACCTCATCCTGAGATGACGGTAGCCATATAAAAAATACCTCCTATTTTCCTTACTCAGACTCTGACGGATAGGTTCTTCTTTTCTAATGAAACATACGCTCAACCGCGGATCGACGGTCGCGCATTTCACCGTTGCCTTGCTTCCCCCCAGAGTCGTTACATGTGGTACACCGCAGCGGAGCGAAGTCCTTCCGGCAGGCCGTCGGGCACAGCAGGTGAAAGTTCCCAGCGTACCTGCCCCGCCCACTGGGAGGCGACGGCGGAGAAGTGGAGCATGACAATACCGAGATCCAATGCGGCATCCAAATTATCGGTGTAGGCATCCTCCTGCTGCACCAAATAGATGCTGTGGTCCTGCACAAGGAAGCCATAGGGCTGACGGTTGAGATAGCTGGGGGAGAGCGAAGCGGCGTAGATGGACTGCCAGAGCATCTCGTCGTAGAAGTCCATCATCTCGTCAAGCCCAGACTTGTTGCTCCAGCTCCCCATGTGAACCAAATCGTGCACACCCTTTTTGGGCGCGTAGTACTGCTGCTCGGCCCGCACATCGATCTGAGACATACTTAGGATATTCAGCCGCAGCTTTTTTGCGGTCTTTTCCCCGTAGCCAAAGGCAACGATTGCCGCCACCTCTAACGGGGTGGCGAGAGACAGTGCCTGTTTGATTTTGTCGCTGTCGGTGAAGGTCATCCAGCAGGTGTCAATGTCCAACTCAGTCAGCTTAAGGACGAGATCTTCCATCATGTAGCCGGCGTTGATGGCCGCATAGGAATGCGGGGCAGACATAAGGAGCAGGTAGTGCGGTGCTCCGATGAGAAATTGATTATAGCCCGCTGAGCTCTCCAGCGCCGGCTGTGCATCCTTGTCCAAGACGATCAACTCCGTTGCAATCTCCGGGACAAGACGGGGGCAGGTCTTTTCATAGTAGGATCGGAGCTGGCCGATAGCCTCGCTCGGAACTTCCTTTTCGCGGAATGCGTGAACGGATCTGCGATTTTGAATCATAGCGCTGTAATTCATAGTAATATCTCCTATTCTGATGTCTTTGGTTTTCTTATAAATCGTCTATCAGTGCGGTGCTCTTGGCGTAGGCGGTACTGCGTGCCTCAAAGAAATCGGTCTTGACCATGTTGGCGTCGGCGTACTGGCTGACCCATTCCATGCTCTCCGGTTCGCTCTCAAAGCCTGGATACAATGCGGGATAGCCAAGGCTCGTCCAGCGGAGGTTGCCGAGATAGCGGATGTAGTCGCTGATCATCTGCCGGTTCAGCCCCGGGATGTCGTCGCCGATCACATAATGCCCCCATGCGATCTCCTGTTCCACGCCCTCACGCATCATCTCGCGCAGCGCTTGTACGCTCTCGGCGGTGAACAACTCCGGCTGCTCCTTTTGCAGCTCCGTGATGATATTGCGGAACAGCCACAAGTGCGTGTTCTCATCGCGGTTTATGTAGCGAATCTCCTGCGCCGAGCCGGGCATCTTCCCGTTTCGGGAGAGATTGTAGAAGAACATAAAGCCGCTGTAAAAATAGATGCCCTCCAAAATATAGTTTGCCATCATCACGCGCAGCAGCGTGGGAGCGTCCTTCCGCTCCTGAAACTCGTTGTAGCAGTCCCCAATGAAGGTGTTGCGGCGCAGCAGATGCTCGTCCGTTTTCCATTGGTAGAGGATGTCATTGCGCTCCACGGGGGAACAGATGGTGTCGAGCATATAGCTGTAGCTCTGTGAGTGGACACACTCCTGAAACGCCTGAATGGACAGGCAGAGATTGACCTCGTTGGCGGTAATGTAGGCGCCGATATTAGGCAGGTTCGCTGTCTGAATGGAATCCAAAAAGACAAGAAAACTCAGAATTTTATCGTAGGCGCTGCGCTCGGCTGACAGCAGGCGGGGATAGTCCTTCACATCCTGCGAGAGATTGATCTCCTCAGGGATCCAAAAGTTGTTCATGGCCTGCCGGTACCAGTCGCTGACCCAAGCGTACTTCATATTGTTGAAGTCGTTGAGGTTGGTGGTATTGCCGCCGATCATGCGCCGCAGGCGCACATCAGGGTCGCCCTCCGGGTTAAAGAGGAGCTTTTTCTTCAGTTCCGTCATGCTATCCTCCTTATGACGAGCAGCTTTCGCAGGCCTCGACCTCAAGGGCCTTGCTGCGGACATAGTAAATGGTCTTGACGCCGGCCCTCCACGCCTCCAAATACAGTCTGAGCACCTGACGCATGGAATAGTCGTTGGTGATATAGAGATTCATGCTCTGCGCCTGGTCAATATGTCTCTGGCGAAGGCCCGCGGCGCGCACCGACCAGCTTTGGTCGATCAGATGCGCCGCCTTATAGTACCACCATGTATCCATAGAAAGCTCCGGGGCAACGCGGGGCAGCATGCTGCCCTTTTTTTCCTCTAAAAAGAATTTCTTCATAATTGGATCTATGCCCGCCGACGTGCCGGAGAGGATAGATGTGCTGGAGGTCGGTGCGACCGCCAGCAGATAGGCGTTGCGCATTCCCTGCACCGCCACCGTTTTCGCAAGCGCCCGCCACTTTTCGGAGGTATAACCCCGCTTTTCAAAATACGCGCCCGTCTGCCAGTCGCTGCCCTCAAAGAGCGCGTAACGACCCTTTTCCCGTGCCAGTGCTGTGTCCGCCTTGACGGCGGCGTAGTTGATGAGCTCGAACACTGCGTCGGTGAAGGCAAGGTGCTCATCGCTCTCCCAGTGGATGCCGCGCTTTGCCAGCATGTGGTGGTAGCCGCTGACGCCCAGGCCGATGCTGCGGTACTTCTGATTGGTAAGCCGCGCGTATTCCAACGGGTAGAAGTTGAGGTCGATCACATTATCCAGTGCGCGGATGGCCGTTTCCACCGTGCGTTCCATATAGGCCTCGTCCTCCACCGGCAGATTACCGAGAGACAGACTCGCCAGGTTGCAGACCACAAACTCACCTGGGCGTGTGGCCGTCACCACCACTGTGTCGCCGTTCTCCGTGTGCACCTCAGTGCTGATATGCTCGATGGGCGCCATGTTCTGCGCGATCTCCGTACAGAGATTGGAGCAATAGATCATTCCCGTGTGGCCGTTTGGGTTCATACGATTTACGCTGTCTCGATTGAAAGCGAAGGGTGTGCCGGTCTCCACTGCCGAGCGAAGCACCAGCCGCACGATGTCCTTGACGGTGACGCTGCGCTTTTCGATGCGCGGGTCATTGACGCAGTCCAGATACCGCTTCTCCCATTCTGTACCCCAGTAATCCTCCAGTGCGTAGCCCTTGACCGTGAGGATCTCATGCGGACACATGAGATGCCACGGCGCGTCTATGTTCTCCTCCGCCAGTCGCCAGAAGAGATCCGGATAGCACACGGCGGGAAACACATCATGTGCCTTCATGCGGTCGTCGCCGTTGTTGGTGCGCAGTTGAAGGAATTCCGGCAGATCCCGGTGCCATGCGTCTAAGTAAACCGCCACAGCGCCCTGCCGCATCCCCAACTGATCCACCGCCACGGCGGTGTCGTTGACCAGCCGGATCCAGCGGATAACACCGCCCGCCGCCCCTTGAAAGCCGCGGATGGTGCTGCCTGCAGCGCGCACCTTACCGAAGTACATCCCCATTCCACCGCCGAATTTAGAGACCTTTGCGAAGTTGTCCAGCGAGCGGTAGATGCCGTCCAGACTGTCCGGCACAGTGTCCACAAAGCAGCTTGAAAGCTGATGGTAGGGCTTTCGTGCGTTGGACATGGTAGGTGTCGCCATCGTGACCTCCATACGGCTGAGCATATCGTAAAAGCGTTTTACCCACCCCATGCGGTCAGAGCCTTCGTTCATAGCAAGATGCAGCGCGATACCCAAAAACATCTCCTGCGGTGTTTCCAGCGGCACGCGGCTGCGTGACTGGATCACATAGCGTTTGAGCAGCAGGTCAAGGCCGGAGTAGGTGAACAGCTCGTCCCGTTCCGGGCAGAGAAAGTCCTCCGCCATGGCGATCTCCTCGTGGGTATAGTGGGCAAGGATATAGTCACCGTAGAGTCCCTTATCCGTCAGATAGCGAAGCCTGCTATAGAGGTCGCCGACGCCGCGCCTCTCCCATTCCTGTGCGTTGCGACAGCGAAAGGAGTGGTTCAGAAGCCGCGCCGCGATGAACTCCCACTTGGGTGCCTCTGCCGTAGTCAGCTCTACCGCTGCCTTGATCAGTGCCTCAGCCCGCTCATCCTCCGTCATGCCCGGGCGACAGAAACTCTCAAACTTCATTTGAAGCGCCGCGAGGGAGTAGACTTCCTCGCTAAAATCCATCTGGATGCGGCGCAGCACCTCGTCAAGCGAGTCATCCCCCACCGTCCGCGCGATGGTATGCCGGACACGGCGCAGCGCAGACCGCTTTTCGCGGTAGAGGATGTACGCCTTGGCCACCTCATAGTGTCCGCGCTCCATGAGCGTTCGCTCCACCTCGTCCTGCACACGTTCCACGGTGAGCGGCACTGTGACGGAGAGATTGTCGAGAACGGTGGCGAGGATCTCATCCATCTCTCTGCTCCCGATCTCCTTGCCCTGTCCGTCAAACGCCTTTTTCATGGCGTTGAAAATTTTCTCCTGTTGAAAGGGAACAGACTCCCCGTTTCGTTTTCTGATCTCCATTTCGATCCTCTCATCTTCTCCGGTCACTTCTCATGTCCTTTTGAGCAAAGAGCGGGCAAGCGCAGTATCACGCTTGCCCGCTCTGTTTTTGAAAGCCGGTTTTTCTGCAGCCGACGCGGCGGGGCTGTTTGTTGTCTGTTGTCTTGGTTTTGGCTTTCCTGCCAGTTACTTCATAGATTCCAGAATGGCGTCCGCCAGTGCTTCCAGCTCAGTGCGCTTGTCCGTGCCCATGGACGAGGCGAGGCTGAGCCGCTCGTTGAGCACCGTCATGTTCTTAAGCTCATTGTTGACGAATTTCTGCATGAGGTCACCGGACTTCACCGCCCATGAGCCGTTTTCAATGATGGCAAAGGTGCGGTTTTGCAGATTCAGTGCCTTCATATCCATGAGGAAGTCATGCATGGCAGGGTAGATGCCGAGGTTGTAGGTCACAGAGGCCAGGACAATGTGACTGTACTTAAACGCCTCGGAGATCAGCTGGGAGACATGAGTGGAGGACACATCGTACATCGCCACCTTGCTCATGCCCTTATCGCAGAGCGACGTCGCCAGCGCCTGCGCCGCGTTCTCCGTGTTGCCGTACATAGAGGCGTAGACGATGAGCACGCCCTGGGTCTCAGGGGCATAGCGGCTCCATGTGTCGTACTTTTCAATGAACCAGCCCAGATCCTTGCGCCACACGGGGCCGTGGAGCGGGCAGATGTACTTGATCTGATCCAAAACGCCGCCGGCCTTTTTCAGCAGGAGCTGGATGTGGGGGCCGTACTTGCCCACGATGTTGGTGAGGTAGCGGCGGGCGTCGTCCAGCCAGTCCCGCTCGAAGTCCACCTCGTCGGCGAACAGCTTGCCGTCCAGCGCGCCGAAGGTGCCGAAGGCGTCGGCGGAAAAGAGGACGCCGTCGGTGACGTCGAGGGTCATCATGGCCTCCGGCCAGTGAACCATAGGCGCGCCCACAAAGGTGACGGTGTGCTTGCCGAAGGAGAAGGTGTCGCCCTCCTTCACCTCGATGCACTCATGTCCGTCCACATGGAAGCCGAACTGCCGCATGAGCATGAATGCCTTCTCGTTGGAGATCAGTTTCACCTTGGGATGGCGCAGCAGGATCTCCTCGATGCAGGCGGCGTGATCCGGCTCCAGATGGTTGACCAGCAGGTAGTCCAGCTCGCGGCCATCCAGCACATACGCCAGATTTTCCAAAAGCTGGCGGCAGGCAGACCAGTCCACCGTGTCAAAGAGCACCGTCTTTTCATCCAGCAGGCAGTAGGCGTTGTAGCTTACGCCCCGGGGAATGGGAAAGCAGTTTTCAAACAGGGCCAGGCGATGGTCGTTGGCGCCCACCCAGTAGAGGTCGTTCGTTACTTTACGCACGCAATACATCTTATCTTGCCTCCTTCACGGCCTCAAGCCTTTACAAATTGATCCTTCGTCTCCGCGCACTCGGGACACACCCACTCGGCGGGAAGCTGCTCAAAGAGCGTACCGGGCGCGATCTCGCCGTCCTCGTCGCCCAACTCTGGCACATACTCGTAGCCGCAGCCGCTGCAGACGTAGCGGTCGCCGATGGGGGCGGGCTTCGGCGGCGTGGGCCGCTTCATCTTTACCATGGGCGGCGCGGGCAGCTTTTCGCCGCTATCCAGCGCGGCAGTGAGCAGGGGCAGGATCTCCTCCACATCGCCCACGATGCCGTAGTCGCAGTTCTTGAAGATAGGCGCGTTACCGTTCTTATTGATGGCCACGATGGTGGAGGCGTCCTTGATGCCCTTAAGGTGCTGGGATGCGCCGGAGATGCCGCAGGCGATGTACAGATTGCCGGTGAACTTCTGACCGGACATACCCACATAGCGGTTCAGCGGCAGATATTTGAGAGTCTCCGCCACAGGGCGGGAAGAACCGATGGCCGCGCCGGCGGCCTTGGCCAGCGACTCTACCAGTTTCATGTTCTTTTTCTCCCCGATGCCCTTGCCCGCGGAGACCACCCGCTCCGCCTGCGGGATGGGCGTATCCATAGGGATGCCCACGGAGAAGTCGTGACCATCCTTCTTCAGCGCCGCCACAAGGTCGGCCACCTGCTGGGCAGCGTCCCCCTCCCGGAAGATGGTCTTTTTGCGAATGCCGGTGATAGGCGCGGGTTTCTTGGCCGCCGAACGGCTCTCGCCGCCGGAGCTCTTGCCCAGCCTGCCCAACAGATGAGAGGCGATGACCACCCGCTGGATCTCGTTAGTGCCCTCGTAGAGGGTGGTGATCTTGGCGTCGCGGTAGGCCCGTTCCACCTCCATGCCCTTGAGGTAGCCGCTGCCGCCGTGGATCTGCAAGGCATCGTTGGTGACCTCCAGCGCGATGTCCGAGGCGTACATCTTCGCCATGGCGGACTCCATGCCGTAAGGCGCGTGCTGCTCCTTCAGCTCCGCCGCGGAGTAGATGAGGAAGCGGGCGCAGCGCAGCTTGGTTGCCATATCCGCCAGCTTGAAGGCGATGCTCTGCTGGGCCGCGATGGGCTTGCCGAACTGGACGCGCTCCTTGGAATAGCTCAACGCGTGCTCAAACGCGCCCTGGGCGATGCCCAGCGCCTGCGCGGCGATGCCGATGCGTCCGCCGTCCAGCGTGGACATTGCAATCTTGAAGCCCTCGCCCTCCTTGCCCAATAGGTTTTCCTTGGGAACCTTCACGTCGTTGAAGATCAGCTCCGCCGTGGAGGAGGAGCGAATACCCATCTTGTCATAGTGGTCGCCGAACTCAAAGCCCTTCCAGCCCTTCTCCACGATGAAAGCGGAGATGCCCCGGGTGCCGATGTCCGGCGTGGTGACGGCGAAAACCACATAGGTGTCCGCCTTAGGGGCGTTGGTAATGAAGATCTTGCCGCCGTTGAGGAGGTAGTAGTCCCCCTTATCCAGCGCCGTGGTCTCCGTGCCGCCGGCGTCGGATCCGGCGTTGGTCTCCGTAAGGCCGAAGGCGCCGATCTTCTCGCCCTTGGCCAGCGGAACCAGATATTTCTTCTTCTGCTCCTCGGTGCCATAGGCGAAAATGGGCCATGAGCCGAGGGAGACGTGGGCGGAGAGGATTACGCCCGTGCCGCCGTCCACACGGGCCAGCTCCTCCACCGCGATGGCGTAGCTCAGGGCATCAAGACCGGCACCGCCGTACTCCTTGGGGTAGGGAATGCCCATCCAGCCCAGCTTACCCAGCTTCTTGACAGCCTCATCGGGAAACTCGTTGTTCTGATCCATTAAAAATGCGAGGGGCTTGATCTCCTCCTCCGCAAAACTCCGGATCTTCGCGCGCAGCTCTTCGTGCGCCGCCGTGGTTTGAAACAGCATACGGGTACCTCCTTTTAAAATTTTACAGCTTGCTTGTATCTTGGGGATCGGATCCGCCGGTCAGCAGCCTGCGCAGGCTCACGGCACGGAACGCCTCGTCCTGCTTTTGCTGCAAGGCCGCCAGCTGACAGTGGATGGCGCACCGCCCATACTTGTCCTGCCAGCGGCATTCATATCCCGGCTCCATGCAGGCGCATAGGATGCCCCGCTCCCCCACGACCCCCATGAGATCGTAGAGGGAGGTCGCGTCCAGATCGCAGGACAGCGCGCAGCCGCCGAGAGCGCCGCGGCTCACCCGCACCAAATTGCCGGCGGAGAGCTTGCGCAGAATCTGGTAGGCAAACTGATTGGGGATCAATTCCGTTTCCGACATCTCGGCCACCGAATGCTTCTCCCCGTCCAGCAGCACCCGCAAAATGCGCAGCGCGTAGTCCGTCTCTTTGGTGATGATCATGCTCCACATCCTCTTTTCGCTTGCTTGTTAATACCATAATATCAATCTTGATAAATTTTGTCAAGATAGTTTCAAAAAAAATATCGCTTTATTACAGACCGCCCCAGCCCGGGTCAGCTTCGCTTTCCATTCAGCGAAAAGCCATGTTCCTTACAATTATAGAAGCCGAAAAAGCTGTGCCGTGGCAGTCCGCCGAAAGCAGAAAAGACTATGCCTGAAAACCAGAAAGCGGAGAAATTGGTTGGGGCTCGCAGGGGTCGCCCATCCAAGGCAGATGAGGCGATCCCTGGCAAGTCCAAGGCAAGCACCAAAGTGCGTGCTTTTCATTTTATATCCGACGCATTATGTTAAGATGTGCAGTAGATGTTCCATTTTGCTGTCCCATTCTCTGCTGGAATCGGCGCACTCTTTCAGTTCAGTTTCGATTTCAGCATTTATCGGCAGATTTTTCTTATAGCGGATGGTATGCTCAAGGCTTGCCCAGAAGTCCATAGCGATTGTACGGAGTTGTATCTCCACTGGCACATGGATCTCTTTTTCCGCAAAGAATACCGGCAGCCGGATCGTCAGGTGCAGACTGCGATAGCCATTTGGCTTAGGGTGTGAAATATAATCTTTCTCCGTGATGATTTCAATGTCAGACTGATCTTTTAAGCACTTTGCCAAAAAGAACACATCCTCCTCGAAAGAGCAGATCACCCGCACACCGGCAATATCCATGATATTTGCCTGCATGGTCGGAAAATCCAGAGAAAGTCCGCGCTTCTGCATCTTATTCATAATGCTGGACGGCGACTTCAAGCGACTTTTCATACTTTCTATCGGATTGCGATCATGCTGCAATGAAAACTCTTCGTTTAGAATTTCCAACCTGCTTTCCAGTGCTTTCAGCGCACATCGGTATTGCAGCATGACTTCCTGATACCTGCGATTTTCGCTTAAAAGGCGCTGGCACTGCAGATCATCTAAGCCTTTATCTGCCGCAACCGTCAAGCCAAATAAATTTTCACTCATAGTTTCTCCATTCCGCAGGGATAGGCGCTCCGCGCTGTCTGCTGCTCTTGTGTTACGACCTGATAAAAACTGTATCCGCCGGAGAGATGGGAACAGCTGAAACCATACTGCGTCAAAAGCCGACAGGCCAGATAACTGCGAAGCCCAGTCTGGCAATTCACATAGATAGGCTTGTCCCGCTCTAACTCGTCCAAGTGCTCCCGCAGATCGTCCAGTGGAATATTGCGGAATCCATTCAAGTGCCCACGCCGATATTCGCCTTCCGTGCGGACGTCCAGCAGCGTCGCACTGCCATCACAGGGCAAGTCCTCAACATCATTCCAATGGAACTGCCGCACTTTCCCGCTCTCCAAATCCTCGATCATAAAACCGGCCATATTGACCGGATCCTTGGCAGAGGAATAGGGCGGCGCATAGGAAAGGTCAAGTTCCGTCAGTTCCAAAGCTTTCATTTTTGCGCGAATGGCCGTTGCCAGTACATCAATACGCTTGTCCACGCCCTCGCCGCCAACGATCTGCGCACCCAGCAGCCGCAGGCTTTCTTTTTCATACAGTACTTTCATTGCCATTGACCGTGCGCCGGGATAATAGGCAGCGTGGGATGCCGGGAAAAGCACGACTTTGTCGTAAGCGGTCTCTGCTGCATGCGCCGCTTTTTCATTGATCCCCGTGGAGGCCGCTGTCAAGCCGAACAGTTTCAGAACAGACGAGCCCTGAGAGCCGTGAAAGTGGCTATTGCCGCCACAGATATTGTCAGCGGCAATGCGTCCCTGCTTGTTGGCGGGTCCCGCCAGCGAAATCAACGCTTTCTGCCCGGTTACAAAATGGGCGACCTCTACGGCATCGCCCACAGCATAGATGTCCGGCACGGAGGTTTCCATCCGCTCGTTGACAGCGATGCTGCCACGAATACCAAGCTCAAGACCGACATCTTTTGCTAAATGCGTATCTGGGGTAACACCGATGGCCAGCAAAACCATATCCGAATGCAGCGGCTCACTACCCTCCAGCAGGGTCAGCACGGAATCTCCGTCCTGTCGAAATCCGGTGACGGTTTCACCCAACCGCAGAGTCACGCCGTGTCTGCGCATTTCCGCATGGACAAAGCTCGCCATATCCGTATCCAGCGGCGCTAATAGCTGCTTTGGACGTTGGACGATGGTGACGGAAACGCCCATCTCCACAAGGTTCTCCGCCATTTCCAGACCGATAAAGCCGCCGCCAGCCAAAACAGCGCTTTTCGGCTTCTGATCCTCTACAAAGTGCCTAATGCGGAGGGTATCCTCCACGGTGCGCAGCGTGAAAACACGCTCACTGCTGACGCCGGAAAGCGCAGGAACCGTCGGCTTTGCGCCGGGTGCGAGGAGCAGTTTGTCATAGGTTTCCGTGTAGACCTTTCCACTATCCAATGCGTGAACGGTGACGGTTTTCTCTGTGGGATTGATCGCAGTTACTTCCTGCCGTACCCGCACATCAATGCGAAAGCGGTCCCAGAAGCTCTCCGGAGTTTGCAGTGTCAGTTCTTCTTGCTCCTTGATCACACCGCCCACATAATACGGCAGACCGCAGTTGGCATAGGACACATAGCCGCTGCGCTCGATCATGATGATCTGGGCGTGTTCATCCAAACGGCGGATGCGGGCAGCGGCAGAAGCACCGCCCGCCACACCGCCTACGATCACAACTTTCATCTTGCGCCCTCCACCATTGCGGCAATCTCCGACTTAGGCCGATAGCCGACCGATTTGGTAATTTCCTTTCCATCCTTGAATACGACCAGCATCGGGATGCTGGATACTTGAAAACGCATTGCCAGCTCCATCTGCTCGTCCACATTGACCTTGCCCACCTTGAGCGTACCGCTTTTTTCTTCGGCAAGCTCATGCAGTACGGGAGAGAGCATTTTGCACGGTCCGCACCAGTCCGCATAGAAATCCAGCAGGACGGGCTTGTCGGAATGCAGTATCTCATTTTCAAAATTCGCAGCAGTAATTTTCAGTTCAGCCATGAGAAAGGCTCCGTTCTGTTATCTTTGTTTATTCTTTGTTTTTCAGCTTGCAAATGCCCTGCGTCATGGTTCCCATCGGACAAAACGCACACCATGTGCGGGGCTTGTAGAGCACCATAACGATCAGACCCAGCAGCAGAGAGGTCAGCATGAGGCTATAAAAGCCAAAGCTGAACTGCGCCACCCAATCAGCGACTGTACCGGCTGTATAAGTCCAGCCCCAAGGCACACGGAATGTCCAGAACAGCTTAATGGCCTCCCGCAGGGACGTAGCACCAGCAGCGACCAGATAGGTCTGGAACACCATGTTGCCGAACATCGTCAGGAAAAAGAGCAAAAAGGCATAACGGAACCACTTGGAGGACATCCAGCGGGGCGTGGGCTTGCAGCGGGAGCATTTAAGGTCTGTCCCCAGCTTGCTGAACAGTTGACCCCGTCCGCAGAGGTGGTTGCAAAAGAATTTGTTCCCGCCAAAGATGGCTAAAAGCAGCGGCAGAAGAAAATCGATCATACCCAGCCACGCGAACAGGATATTGAAAAAGCCCAGTGCAAAATAGATGATGGCATATACCCACAGGTAATCGTACCAATGCTTTGCTTTCATGCGTCAGCCCTCGCTTTCACCTCAATGCAGCCGACGGGACAGAGTTTTGCGCACTTGCCGCAGCCTACGCAGCGTTCCGCCTCCACGGCGGCGTAGCAGCCGCGGCGCACCTTGACGGCCCCCAGTGGACAGGTATTTTCGCACACACCGCAGGCGACGCACCGCGTCTTATCTATGGCAGCCAGTTTCTTTGACAGCATAGCTTTCCTCCCTTAATCCTACAAGGATTTGTAATAGAGCATACAGTGGCAGACCCCCTCGAAGCCCGGATCTGCAATTGGATTCTTGAACTCCTGGCACATACATTTGGTTGCCTCTGTGCGCTCCCTGCGGCAGGGACAGTACCCGCCGGTGCGCTTGAGTCCTTTTCTGATGGTGCTGACAATCTCCTGATCGGGATTGAGCTTGATTTTCATATTCGTCAGCTCTTTCTTGATTGTGGCTTTATCATACCGCAGGACAAAGTCTTTTTCTGTGACGAGGTTACATTGATAAAAAAACTCCGGTGCTTTTTGAGCACCGGATTTTAAGAAGGTGAATTACGCTTTCCACAGACTGTGGAGGTTGCAGTAGGCGTAGACCGCCTCGACCTCATCGCCCTCGCAGAGAGCGAAGCAGACCTCCGGCTTTTCGCCGGGATGCAGTTCCTTACGCTGATTGCCCTGCTTGGTCTGGAGAGATACCCATTCGATGTAGTGCTCCGGCAGCATGGGGTGCTCCACAGAGCCGACCTTGACATGGACGATGCCGTTTTCCACCGTCCAGACAGGGACGTGCTTCTCCACGGCGGCGTCGGTGGTGCCGGGAACGATCTCGCTCATCGGCTCGCCGCAGCAGACGACAGGGACGCCTGCGTCCTTAACTTTGGCAATGATGTTGCCACAATGCTTGCAAATGTAAAACTTCTGCTCCATGATAATTCTCCTTTTCTTTCTTTAATAGTTTTCTGCGTGAATTTCAAAATAGCTCTGGGGATGGTTGCAGGCGGGGCAAACCTCCGGGGCCTTCTCGCCCACGACGATGTGACCGCAGTTGCGGCACTCCCACACCTTGACCTCGCTCTTGGCGAAGACCTCCGCCATCTCCACATTGTGCAACAGGGCACGGTAGCGCTCCTCGTGATGCTTTTCAATGGCGGCTACCAGGCGGAAACGCTGGGCCAGCTCATGGAAACCTTCCTCATCGGCAGTTTTGGCAAAGCCATCGTACATATCCGTCCACTCGTAGTTCTCACCCTCAGCGGCGGAGAGAAGGTTTTCTGCGGTGTCGCCAATGCCGTTCAGTTCTTTGAACCACAGCTTGGCGTGTTCCTTCTCATTATCAGCGGTTTTGAGGAACAGTGCCGCGATCTGCTCAAAGCCTTCCTTCTTGGCCTTGGATGCAAAATAGGTGTACTTGTTGCGTGCCTCGGACTCACCGGCAAAGGCAGCCATCAGGTTTTTTTCGGTTTGAGTTCCTGCGTATTTCGTTTCTTTCATGGTGGATACTCCTTCCTGCTTTTCTGCTTTTATTGTAGCAAATCTATGATTTTATTCCGTGACGAAGTCACATTCCTTTTTATTTTAGACGATTTAATCTGTTCTTATCCCGCAGCGTGATTGCACCACGCTTCAGCTCCACCAGTCCGTCCTCCGAGAAGCTTTTGAGCATCCGTGCCACTGCCTCCCGTGCCGAGCTGATGTGCTGGGCGATCTGCTCATGGGTCATACGTATCGTGTCGGAGCCGGTACGTTCCGCTTCGGCAAAGAGAAATTCTGCCAGCCGCTGATCCAGCCCCTTGAACATGATCTGCTGCATCGCCCACATCACATCAGAAAACCGTTTCGTTGCCAGTTCATAGAGAAAACAGCGGACATGGAGATTTTTCTCCTTGAGTGCAGCAATGACATTTGCAGGGATAATCAGAACGTCCGTATCCATTCCGGCAGTCATTTGCGTATCAAAGGTGATCTGACTGATCACGCAGGAGGCGGAAAGCACGCATAGTTCGCCCGGATACAGGCGGAACAGCGTTACCTCCGCCCCTCATCAGAGAGAAGATAGGTGCGGATCTCGCCGGAAAGAATAAACAGCATTCCGAGACATTCATTGTCGCTGCTGTGAACGAACGCACCCTTTTTATAATGACGGACAAAGGCACTTCGGCGTAGTGTGTCCATTTCGCGTTCGGTCAAGGATGACCAGAACGGAAGTTGTGTCAGTGTGCGTTCCATATCAATGGCAGCTATGCTTGCCGCAGCCGTGGTCACCGCAGGAGTGACCAGCCTCGCCGTGCTCATGGTCATGGTGGTCACAGTGAACATTGGGATCGTAGCCCAAACTTCCGCTGAGCAATGCGCTCACCGCCGCGTCAGCGTCCCCGCTGACACCGCCGTAGAGCTTGATGCCCGCTTCGGCCAGAGCTACCTGCGCACCGCCGCCGATGCCTCCGCAAACCAAAGTGTCCACACCGTGCTGCATTAGGAAACCTACCAGTGCGCCGTGACCGCTGCCGTTGGTGTCAACGACTTTCGCATGAGTGATTTTGCCGTCCACAGCTTCATAAAGCTTGAACTGCTCGGTGTGACCGAAGTGCTGAAAGATTTGACCGTTTTCATAGGAAACTGCAATTTTCATAATAGAATCTCCTTTGCAAGTTTTGCCTGATTTTTCCATGTTGGCTCTCTGCATCCGGCAGCAACGGCCGCAGTGAGCTGCCTCCTGTCCTCCGCAGATGCGGTAGTTTCCCCCGGTGATGTGCAGCGGTTTCCCGTGGACAAGACACGCTGCGATCTTGCTCCGTGCGCTTTCGTAAATCTCCTGCACGGTAGAGCGGGAAATGTCCATTTGAGCGGCACACTGCTCGTGGGTTTGCTGCTCCAAGTCAACCAGCCGAATGACCTCGTATTCGTCCAGCGTCAGCAGGATCGGCTCGGTATTCTCGCACCCGTTGGGACAGAATGTATCGACCTGTGGTACGCCACAAATTTGACGGCACCGTGGCGGTCTTGGCATGGGAGCTTTCCTCCCTTTGTATTCGGTATATTCCGATTGTAGCACTTTGAGCAGAAAAAAGCAATTTTTTTCAAAAGCTGCTACATTTTCCGTCCTCATATGTGTGCCGGCTGATATTCGGAGTCGAATGCTACATGTGAGCCTTGTTCGTAATGCCCACCGATCATGACCGCAGCGGCAGTCACAGCATCCACATGAAAGCGTTCCCGGTAATGCTTGCATTTTCGTTAAAAAAACGTTATAATTGAATCAGTTAAATCAAAGGAGGTATCAAATCATGAAATCACATAAATACTGGTCCTTAGGCGCACTTTTCTGTATGTTGGGATGCATTTATTCTGGAATCAAAAAATCTATGACTGCGCATAAATACTTTGCCTATTCTTCATTGCTTTGTATGGGCATGTCCATTTATTCCGGTCACAAACTGGTTTCTCCAAAGAAGAAAAAAATCACTAAATCAAATAATAGTGAGAATAGTTAAACAAAAAATTTCCTTTATTCATCAAAGACAAAGTTGCTGGAGAATTTTTTCTCCAGCAACTTTCTTCATATAGAAAACCACAAGCTATGCTTGTGGAAGAATAGAGCCGTAGCGTTGAAACGGTAGAAAAAGAACCTCCTTTTGCTATAAT